>JGI24021J15306_10010466_pt1 | contig 11506 bp, 12 predicted proteins | sample Ectturendosymbi1_FD_15306 | JGI IMG/M metagenome (IMG submission 15306)
GGGGGGTGGGGGGGAACGAAGGCAACATTCACAAATCTTTGCAAAAAAACGCTGGTCGCAATCTCTAAAGAAACAATTGCGTCAAAACATCCCCCGTGTGACGACGGCTCCGTCGCATTGGTTACAAAAATTGTGATTTGATGCGTGTCTTGTTACGATCGGAAAGTCCGAGCGGCATGTATGCAGAGCTTCACACTGTGGCAGCTAACAACAGTAGAGATCACCCAACGAAACCACTCTATTATTGCTTGTTCATGCCACGTATATATGGGTGTTGTTCTTCGCGCACATCCCGTTCGTGGTGAATCGCGCATTCAACGCAGCGCCACCGGAGAGGTTGCAACAATTGCAAAGCAAACATATACAGACTGGATTGTTGAAAAAAAAGAACATGCCCGATAGATCCTCTTGTTTGTCGTCACCATTGTCGAGACTAGTAGTTACATGAATACAGACATGTGAAAGTTTGGATCATCGCAAAAGCTTTTAATGCTACTTGAATCATCGCAATAGCTTTCAATGCTTTTTTATTCAATTCTGTGTTGAGCTAGTGGCATGGGCTTATAGAAAAGAATTGTTTTATTTTTTTGGGGGGTTCATCTCCACAAAGATGAAGAGCTTCCATCTATCAGCAAATTTTTTAATGGGAAATCGATTTCACGTAACACTATGCATGGTCACTCCTACAATCTTATTCGAATAGAATCTTTTTCTGAGATCCCGGATTTGAGTTCTGTTTAAAAATTTGCTGACTGATTCGTTGCTTACCATACTTATGGAGACCAGTTACTTGAATACAGATCTGTGAAAATTTGAATCATTGCGAAAAGATTAAAAGCAGAGCCCAGTCGGCTGATTCCGCGAAGACCTGCAGCAAACCTAGAGCTTTGAAATCGCTGTTTGTGTTTTTTCAACAAATGCGACGGCGACCGAGTTACATCACTGCCTGTGTTCTTTGCGCCTCCCCACCACCAGGTGCTCCAGCAGTGCATGCTGCGGAGAAGCGTGTGCATTACGACGTACGGCCTGATCGTCACCCAGTGGCAGGCGCTCGGCGAGACGGCGGACGGCAGAGAGTTTGTTTGGGACTACATCATCCTCGACGAGGGTCACCGCATCAAGAACCCGACCAAGACGACGAAGCGCTTACACTCCGTGCCGTCAAGGAACCGAGTTATTTTAACTGGTAAATTTTTTCGGTTCCCGTTGTTTTTTTTTTCTCAAAAAATTGCCCTTTTGAAGCTACTTCGGTTTGGCGAGCGTTGAACGCAGTAAATTCGCTCCCGAAAGACATCAGGTTCGAACACGGGGGCGCCAAACTTGCTTCTTGTCCCAGGCGCCATCTAACCTCGTTACGCCCCCTGGAGCAACCTGACATTGTAAGTTGCTAAACCGGGGCAAGGTGCTGGCTTTCACTCTTTTCAAAGTTCGTTTCACAGATTTTCTGGTGCACAAATCTTTCTTTACAAAAATAGGCTTCTGATCAGCAGCAGCGGAATATGTTTTGACGATGGCGCGCGACAACAGAAGCAGCCAACGGGTACCGCATGCGGGGGGTCGCTGAAACGGGGTCAGCGCACCTGCCCGTGGACACATACGGCGAGACTCGCTTGGCGCAAATGACAAGTCGACACAAACCAGGCCGCACCTACGGAAAAGAAAAAGAGAAAACAATCACGAGTTTGGAAACGCCATTTCGTAAAGCGAAAGGTTACATCCATCATATTTGCACTGATCAAACAAGCGCTAATGCTCAATGTTTTCTTGTTGGCAATTGTTCTGTGCTCAGTGTCATATATGTTAATGTATTAGCGGCATAGTCTCTTTGCTCAAAGCTGACATCTTGCAAGGGTACAAGGCTGCCTTACTAAAGGTCGTATGTGTTCCTCTTTTTTGCTTTTACTTCTAGCAATGTTGACAGGGTTGGCGGTCTTGGTTTTGCTTTTGACGTCTTTTGCGTCACACTGTTATTTTTTGCGTCACAGAGTCTTTTGATTTAGAATTGCTAAGTGTTGCATTATTTTTTGACTGAAGATGGATTAAGAATAATCCGAAACGTCTCAAAATATAACATGTATAGTTTTTTTGAAGGCTTTTTTAGTGTTGATTAAACTGTTCTTTTTTTCGATTTCACCTTTGGTCACGTCGTCAAAATTTCCTTTGGAAATGCGCCGGATTAGGATTCTAACTTCCTTTGCTTCTTTCAGGAACTCCGGTCCAAAACAAGGTCCGTGACCTCTGGGCGCTTATGGATTGGGTCACGCAGGGGTCTGTGCTGGGGACGCAAAAGACCTTCCGGTCCGGCTACGAGATCCCCATCGAAAGAGCGCGACAGCGTGTAAGTGCAAAAGGTTACGAAAGTTCATGAGGTTACAACAGGTCATAAGGTTGCAAGAAGCCTAAACATGCACTGCTACGCTATGCGTTTTGCTGTTTCCAAGAAGTCGCGATGAGTCTCGCACATTAAACGTATAGAAATAGCTCTTACACAAACGTTATAACACGCTGTCTGTGGTCATTATTGTTTATAAATTACTGTGACATGAAGATTTCCACGTTGTGCACAACATGCGGTTTCTGAAACATTTTGAGACAGACAGACGGCTCTTGTTGCCATGAAAACGAAATCTAGAAGCATGCTAAATGTGGAATGATCTGTGCATCATCATGCAATGAGTCTCGAAATATCTATGCTTGCTACAAAACAAACAGGCTCATCCTTCGCATTGATTACAGCGCACGTTGTGTCATATAAAGTTGTTTTTAGTTGTCTTTTATTTTTACCCCGTGCATGTGCATCAGCTTTCGCGTTGGAGAAGTTTGTGCAGTTGGTAGGTCACGCACCCTCTGTTTGTTTATTAATTAGGTCACGTGCTTGAAGGTTGAGAACCTCTGCTCTAGTTTGTTGACACCATCAAAAATGGCCTGATCGTTTTGTTGATTCGATTGTGACGTTGATTTTCCTGCACCAGAAAATGTCGAGTTACAATCGCTGCGATCGTCACGTCGTAAAAGATATGATCGCGAGTTTTTGAAACGTAGACCTGGGGCAGAAAATTTGTTGAGTTTCATGCAATCGGATAATACCAAGTTTCGATCAAAAATTTGAGGGATAAATCAGCATCAGCATCAACTGGACAACCTTCGCAATCAAAACTGTGAGATCTGATTCGTCGTACTGTGTTGTAACTGCTTTGAGAATGAAAAAGAACGCATATCTGTCCGAAACGGTGTTTGGCAAATAAAAGACGACACACGACTTCGCAAAGCCGACTTTCGTTTTGCGTTTGCACGAACGAGATAGTGACCTGATTACCTGCAGCACTTTGATCCTGAGATGGTGCGCGGGTTCGAATCTTGAGCAGAGCGCTTGAAACGCTGTAAGATATTCTTTTTCGCTACTGCTGTTCAAATTTAAATGTTCTTTGTCACAACAAAGCTTTTTTTGCTCAGCAGAAAAAAACTAAACTCTCGTATCGAGACAGCGCCACGCGGTCGCTTTTCCTTTTTGCCCCATGTTGTGTGACGTCATAGAGACAGCACTGTGACGTCAGACAGATGCGTCAGATGCGCTAAGTCGCTGCATTTTCGCACAGGACGCCTCGGCCTCGGAAATCCATCTCGGGAACATGATGGCCGCCAGCCTGAAGGGCCTGACCGACCCGTACGTGCTTCGTCGCACGAAGGTGATTGGCTGTTGCCGTGATCGTGTCACGCCGCTGTGGTTCCGATGATGACGCGGTCGGAGGCGAAAAAATCCGATTTTTTCCGATTTGTCGTTGGACTTCGACGGAGGCCGGTTTTGAATGACTTGACATCAACAGGGAAATTTTGTTTTTTTGACGTGACTTAGAGTGACGCCAATTAGCGGCACGCCGAAGCCCGAAACTAGGTTCTTACCGGGGGAGTGACTGCGGTGAACGTTCTTCTTCAAGAAGCGACGATTCACTCGGTGGCCGTTGATCGAACGCCCAACCTCTAGATCAGTGATTCCCAACCTTTTCATTGTTTTATAGACCCTTTTGATGATTTGGCTGAAAGCTGTGGATCATTTAAGTAAAACCAGTCAATACTATTACGTACAAGCAGTCTCTACAGAAATAGCTCTAATCCGCTTTTTGCGCCAGAAATCATGAATGCTTCGTGGACGTTATCACGTAACAAATTGACGTTCTTGCATAACAGTGGAACTGTAACGATTGGAATTGTGTGTAAACAGCTTTGATAAGGTTGAGATAATTGCAACTTTGATAAAGTGACTAAACATGTGGTAGTTCACACGAGCCAGATCTTTTTTTGCCTTGCAGTCTGGATTATGGAGTTGGACTCGATTCGTTGTCTTTTGCAAACTAAATCACGGCGGATATTTCAGTATTTTGCCTTCATATAATACATACAAAGATCACAGATCCCTAAAAATATGTATGTGGGACTCTGGTTGAGGACCACTGCTCTAGTTTGAGAAAAGGACATTTCCACTGAACGAAAGTTCTGATCCTTTGCGTCCATGACTTTTTTCCGTGGTAGTTTCTGTAAAGTGTGCCTGCGAAAAGCGTCAACGTTGGAAATTTTCCCAAGTCGAATAATCACACTTGCAAACGTGCAGACTCTTGAATTTATGATTTTGACCCTAAAAATTTTGAAGAAAAGTTTTACAGTTATTTATCGTTTGCTATTTTTCCTCTTGTCAGTTAACACGCATAGTCAAAAGAAGCCGAGTTTACAAGTCTCACTGTATCTACTGTTTCTCGTCATCAATCGCTTAAACGCAGGCGAGCCTGGCCAGGGAGGAGAAGGAGAACTCCAAGAGAGCGGAAGTCGCAGGTCAAGCAGTCGACGAAAATCAGGCGTTTTCAGCGATTCCCAAACAACCATCGTTCCCGAAACTCTCCACAAAGAACGACTTCGTCGTTTGGGTAAAAACTCTCACCTTGTGTCTCGATCAACGTGTTTGTTTCGATTTGAATAAGAGCTGATGGTGCCTACTTTGTAGGTGAAATATGTACTCTGTAAGATCTTAGTGTCTGATTCTTTGCTGAGAAAGGATTTCTTTTCATAGACAGTGTTTGTAAAACTCGTTTGGGCATTGGACTGTGATCGCTTTTATCTGGGTCGCAAACGTCCCATTCAAGGCCAAATTGCCCGGATCGGGTTTACAGGCTGCAATGGCAATGTACACGGCCGGTGTCCTCCAGGCAGCAACTCCTACACATTTGCTCACCGCGTCCCCTGCAGAAGATGCAGTCGCTTGAAACCTGATCCATTCTGTCGTCACAAATCTTGCGGACAGTTACGTCACAATACTGCGCACAGTTACGTCACAAACCTGCGTACAGTTACGTCACAGATGTTGCGTACGTTGCGTCACAAATTTTGCGGACAGTTGCGTCACAAACCCTACGTACAGCAACGTCACAAATCTTGCACACAGTTTTACTCGGATGGTGGCCAATTTTTCAACAATTTTGACTGAAGTCTTTCGGCCCCCATTCGAGTATCTGTAAAGTCTTGCTTACGTCACATCCGACGAACCGCGGTTGTCTTGGCAACGAACCGCAACGACGGACCCGCTTTTTCAGGTGTATTTGTCCGAAGTCCAGCAGAAGATCTACAAGGACTTCATCGAGCTCGACAGCGTGAAAGCCCTCCTGACCAGCCACCGTTCCCCCCTGGTCTACCTGACCATCCTGAAGAAGATTTGCGACCACCCACGACTGCTGTCGACCAAAGCCTGCATGGAGCTTGGCCTGCAGTCGAACAACGACTCGTACGTGTTTCTGTTTTGCCCTCTCTCTTTTGTATCCCGCTGATATACGATTTATGGTGTTTGCTTTGAAAAAAGGCATTGACAAAGGCTGTTGGTGCTTTTGGGTAATAAGCTCCTGAGAAGAAATATCATTTCCCAATATCCACATCAGCACTGGAGTCTGTGTTGATAAACATTGCACTGTGGATGTGTATTTCATCGGGGTTTTCACGTTGGGAGAAAATAACTGTTTTTCTTTGCAGTCTGCTTACTTGAGATTATCAGGTTATGTTGCAACCTCTCCGGTGGCGTTGCGTTGAATGTGTGATTCACCACGAACGTGATGTGAGCGAAGAACAAAAATATATATGCGTGGCGCGAGCAAGCAATAATAAAAGAGATTGCGACGCATGATCTCTGTTGTTGCTTGCTGCCGCAGTGCGAAGCTTTGCGCACGTACCGCTCAAGATTTCCGATCGCAACAGTTATAATTAAGTTGGTCTGTCGGGCAGTTTCGCTGTTATCTGTTGGTAGGTTTTAGTAACTTCATGTACATCACGTATCTATAGTTGCCTTACAAAGGCAACACAACTGGACGTGCGAGAATTGTGATGTCACGACTGGCCATTGTTACAAAATTTATATGTTGCTGACTGGATTTAAGGGTCAAGTCATGTTGTAAGAAGCATGAAATTCAGATCGTATTTGCGGTCTTCCTCTGACCAACACTCATCGCTGTGACCTAAATCCTGCTCAATAACTTGTTCTTCAATATTTATGTTTTCATTTTGATTTTCGACAGCATCAACCTGAACAGCAGTGCTGTGGAGGAGTGTGCAGCGAACCGTATCCACAACATCTCCGACGAAACGTTGGTTGAAGAGTCAGGTGAAAGTTTTCGCCGAGATCTACCATTGTTGTTAATTTTTTGCCGAGCTCTGCCGAAGTTGTTGATTTTCAACCGAGATCTGCCGAAATTGTTGATTTTCTGCCGAGCTCTGCTGAAGTTGTTGGTTTTCTGCCGAGCTCTACCGAAGTTGCTAATATTCTGCCGAGCTCTGCGGAAGTTGTTAATTTTACTGCCGACCTCTGCCGAAGATGTAGATTTTCTGTCGAGCTCTACCGAAGTTTTAAGTTATCTGTAAAAGTTTTACACGGCATCACCTGTTTCGTGGAGATTTTTGTGCTTTTGAAAAATATTGCTCGAACAGCACTGGCAATGTTGTGTTTATTGCAGCGCCTTGTTTTGAGGGTATTTGCGAAAATTTGCCTGTTCTGGACCAGTTTATAATTTGACAATTGTCGATGTGCTTCATTCAACAACGCAAGGACACCATACATTCTAACGAGCTTTGCACTTGCAATGCAGGCAAACTTCAGTTCCTCGTTCAGCTTCTTCTTCGTCTTCGCGAAGAGGGACACCGGACTTTGATCTTCTCGATGTCGCGAAAGATGCTCAACATCATTCAGAGAATCCTGATCAACCACAAGTTCAAGGTATTCCTCCCATTTCGCAGAACCATTGTTTTTTTCGGGGGGGGATTTGGTCCCCCTGGAATTTGAAAATCGACATTTTTTAATTCAATTTTTAGCAAAAAATGTTAAGCTCAGAAAACAATTTTAGTTTCAAGTGTTTAAAATGAAATTTCACCAGTTTTGACCCCTGGAAAAAATCCCCCTGACGTCCATGTTTGTGACGTCAGAAAGCGCTTGAATGGCTTTCATCGTCTGCAGTGTCGATTCTAACGCAGATTATGCGACTGGACGGCCGCGTCACCAAAATCAGCGAGAGGGACCTGAGGGTCCGAAAGTTCCAGGAGGACCCCTCATATGACGTCTTCCTCCTCACGACCCAGGTAAGATGTCTTCGGCTTTCGTTACAAAGATCCTGCGGTAAAGATTTTCAAAACGGAGTTGTTTAAATGATGATTTTCAAAGCGGAGTTGTTTAAATGGTGATTTTCAAAGCGGAGTTGTTCAAATGGTGATTTTCAAAGCGGAGTTGTTTAAATGGTGATTTTCAAAGCGGAATTGTTTAAATGGTGATTTTCAAAGCGGAATTGTTTAAATGGTGATTTTCAAAACGGAATTGTTTAAATGGTGATTTTCAAAACGGAGTTGTAAATGGTGATTTTCAAAACAGAGTTGTAAATGGTGATTTTCAAAACGGAATTGTTTAAATGGTGATTTTCAAAACGGAGTTGTTTAAATGGTGATTTTCAAAACGGAATTGTTTAAATGGTGATTTTCAAAACGGAATTGTTTAAATGGTGATTTCCAAAACGGAGTTGTTTGAATGACGGCGGCGCTTTTACTTAGAACTTGTGCGCATGCGCAGTTTCGGAATTACTGCGTTTCGACAACGGCGATGCTGAGGTCGCAAAATATTTTCGCAACGCTGTTTTGTCAGAAACATATTGAGTTTGATCAGTCTCTTTACGAAAAAGCATTTTCTGTGTCGAATTCAGGTATTCGTATTTTTTTGTGCATAAATTTCAGGTCGAATGTTTTTTTTTTCGGATAAAATAAAAGAAATGCACAAAATCATTGAAAAGAAAACCCTGCTGAAAAGTGCCACCCAATGATTCAACTCCTGCAAGATGTAATTTCCAAGTACGCCAGAATTTTCTTAGTGCTTAATTTTTTCCATAGGCCTTTGGACCTAGTTGTAGATTGACGTGAACTTGTTTCAGGTCGGGGGTGTTGGCCTCACTTTGACCGCTGCGGACCGCGTGGTCATCTTCGATCCTTCGTGGAACCCGGCCACGGACGATCAGGCCATTGACCGTCTTTACAGGATCGGGCAGAAAAAGTAATTCTTTTTTCTGCGAGATGCTACTTCTCGACAGTTTTTTGATACAATGTATCGGCAGCAGTTCCGCGCTTGAAAAATTTATTTGTAGAGTTGTTATAATTTTTAAAAATTTAATTTCTCAATTGAATTGTTATATAAATTAAAAAATTAAATTTGTAAATTGAATTGGTATATAATAAAAAAATAATAATTTCTAACTTGAATTGTCACACAAATTTCTAAAATTAAATTTATAAATTGATTGTTATATAATCTCGTAAATTGAATTGTTGTATAGCGTTTTCAAAAGTTTTTGGCCCATTTCGTAGTTGAGTGCCGCTACTTTTGTTTGAAAAAATATACAATAAAAAAAAATATGCATATAATTTTTAAAAATTAAAAGCCAACGCTCTTGTGTTGCCGCCGTGACAAAAACAAGTTAATAATAAAGTTAGTAATGACGAAAAGAAGTTAATAATAAAGTTAGTAATGACGAAAAGAAGTTAATAATAAAGTTAGTAATGACAAAAAGAAATTAATAATAAAGTTAGTAATGACAAAAAGAAATTAATGATAAAGTTAATAATGACAAAAAGAAGTTAATAATAAAGTTAATAATGACAAAAAGAAGTTAATAATAATGCGCGATCCAGTTTCGCCGAATGAGGGCTTTTAACACATTTCGTAATTGAGCGTTTAAAAGCGACTCGGCTAAACCCAAAACCCACCAGTCCCGTGCATTGATTACAGGAGTGTGGCAGTCTACAGACTGATCACTTGTGGCTCTGTGGAAGAGAAGATTTATCGTCGTCAGATCTTCAAGAACTCGGTCATCCAGCAAGCTGTACAAGGCAAGAAAGACCCGTACAGGTAGATTGTTTTTTTTGTCTTGTTTTCATGCCTTTTTCACCACATGAACGATTGCATCTGTTTAATCAGCCCGTTTTTGTCTTTAGAACCATTACTTGCCTCGAGACGTGTTTATTTTATCATTTTGGTTAAATCAAGTATCATTTTGATAAAACCTTGTTGAATTCAATCGCCATGATATACACCCGACCACGTGATTCGCTGTGAAGCTAACCTCACTGACGTCCGAAGTTAATTTTCACTGGTTGAGGCGTCCTCATTCTGTGACGTAACAAGCAATCGATTCGACCAAGTTCGATATTCAAGAAAGACACGAAGAACACTTTTTCACTATTTTAATTTCTCATGGCGTGCCGTCCACGCATGCTATGGGTATTTTTAGCTCTGATTTTGTAGTTTTTTTTTTACTGTGAGGCGAAGAGATTGTCGCATGCTAGATTTTAATACATTTCGTGCGTTGGCACTACACAAAAATATTTTTTGTATGGCTTGTGCTTTCTTTCAGTAGATTTTTCGTTTTTTTAGTAGTATATTTTGCATGCTGAGGGTATTTTAGAAAGTGTGTCTTGCTTGAAAAATGCTATTTGTATAGTTTTTTTTTTCAGTTTTTTGTTTTCAATGAAACATGCCAATTGTGTATTTATTTCATATTTTTAAAGATTTTCAGCAGAAAGAGTCTTTTTTCGCGATTCCTGAAAAATTTTCCTCAGATATTTCACGCGACAAGAACTCTTCGAGCTGTTCTCGCTCGATGACGTCACAAAGAGCGACACGCAACAGCAGCTCCAGCAGTTGCACGGCCATCAGCGAAACCTGGACCAGGACATGCAAACCCACATCGACTTCATCCACTCGTTAAGTACGTTTTTTCCTATCAGCTCCTTAAGGTTTTCCACCCCCCCACCCCAGGCTAAATGAAGCGCAGGTGGTTCCAGGCAGGGCTGTAGGGCCGGAGCCAAAAACTTCTAGATGGTGGTGCCTGATATTTCGGTTCCGATTCCACAGACTTAGTTTCGGTTCCGATTCCACAGACTTCGGTTCCGATTCCACAAACTTCGGTTCCGATTCCACAAACTTCGGTTCCGATTCCACAGACATCGGTTCCGATTCCACAGAAAATTTCGGTTCCGAATCCACAGACGTAGTTTGTGGGGGAAGCGAGTTTTACAAATGACACAATAATTGTTTTTGGTTTTCAGTGGGTCGAAAACTTTTAGATGCCGTAACCGGAGCCTGAAATTTAATATCCGGTTCCACAGCCCTGGTTCCAGGATGAGCTGAAGTCATGTGAAGTAGATTGAAGAATACTAACTGCTGGCCCTCAAACTGTTTCGTTCTTGTTTTCTACTTGTTCTTGTGTTTGAGACCTTGATGTCCGGGACGGTGACTTAAAGGCTGAGACTTCGTTAATGAAGCTCAGGATTCAGAACCTGGAAGTTGGACAGTTGGCAATTGAAAACCGCGACAAGGCCCTCGGTGTTTTTTATAAACGTCAAATTTTTTGGAGTTTCACTTCTGTTTGCGAAAGTTTCCGCTTTTTGTTCTCCAACGATAATCCCAAAAAGTTGAGCTACTAGAGCTTTTGCGAAACCATGGGTATACAGGGTGTCCCAGAAGTCGCCCCCCATATAATAATTTTGTTTTTTTTTCACCATATAACAATGTGTTTGTTTTTTATGTTTTTAATGCAGAGGGTGAACAATTTGAGCATCTGTTATGATTGCGATCAATAAAATTGTTATGTATATGTATTTTCATAAAAACCTGCATGGTGCGCGACTTCTGGAGCATCCTGTATAAAGCGTTTTATATGTGTCGGGACAAACAGAGCAAAGCCATGCGCGTCGGAAGGATTTTTTCCCTGGGGGTGGGGGTCAATTGTAGATTTTTTTCCAATGGTTGACCAAAACGATTTATTCCCAATGGAGCCGACAGTCTTTAAATTTAATTTTACCAACTCCGAAACTAAGATAAAGACATTTTATACTAAAAAGTTATTATTAGCAAAATATCAATTTCAAAACCAAGGAGCGCGTGGCCTCCCCTGCCCCCCCCCCTTCCAACGACCATGAGCAAGGCTGATGCCTGTATCGTTCG
>JGI24021J15306_10010467_pt1 | contig 11506 bp, 10 predicted proteins | sample Ectturendosymbi1_FD_15306 | JGI IMG/M metagenome (IMG submission 15306)
CCTATCTTAGTGCACTGCATTCTATTGTGCAGAAAATTTGAGAATAGTTTATGAGAAACACCTCTGATACCATAGTGATAAAGTTTATCAAGTAACACCTCTGATACCACCTCTGATACCACTATGACACCTCTGATACCACTATGGTATCAGAGGTATCAGAAACACCTCTGATACCATAGTGATAAAGTTTATCAAGAATGCGTGTGTTTGTGCACTATGGACTTCGTGTCTGCGGGCATTATTATTATACATATTAAAAAATACATTATTATTATATATGTGACCGTTTGCGAAAAAGTTGTGCCACGGTTGAATAAGCACGATGACGTCATCGAATGAAATTCCATGAAAATTGCCCCCCTCCCCGAAAAGAAGAGCTGGTTGCGCCCCTGCACTCGACTGCAAGATTATAACTTATAGCGTGATATTCTTTGCAAGATCCATCCGTCAAAATTACACAGGTGTGACTGAATCAAATCAATCTAAAAGGTTTGCGAAAATGACAAACGTGTGCGGTTGTAATTGGGCATTTTTCGGATATCGACAGACCGCAACAAGGAACAACGTTGCTAATCCGGCTTGACAACCAGTTACAAGATCCGTGGTTCAATCTTGATATTGTAAGCGATAAGCTGGCTGCGAATATTTTGAACCTATACAAAGCGGGAAAATGTGGTACGGGAACAACACTGTGCATTTTTATGCCAATCTAACATTTTTCTCTTGCCTACGGACAAGACCTCCTCTCGACTTTCAATATCCAGCCTGGTTTCTTAAAATTATCCCAAATTTTCTCATTTGACATAATTTTCATAACCGATAGACTATTTGTGCAATGTCTGTGTAGAGAAAATTGTTTTCTCTTTGACCATTTTTGAAACAGTTGAGCAATGTGGTTTCTGACAATTTGTATCAATGAACAAGTAAATGGACGTCACTGGAACATTACCACTAACAATGATTTTGTCCACTGTTCATGATTATTTTTCCAAAAAGTGCGTTGTTGGGTTAATCCATTTATATGATCCACCTCTTGCAAAAGGCAAAAGGACCTCTTGCAAAAGGGTGTACTACCAAATCAACCTAAGTTTCGTAGGACAAACATCTTGAGGTGTGTCCTGTACAACGCTACAGTACGCTGTGGTAGCAGCGTTTGTCAAAGACACGTTGCCTTACGGTCGAACTTCTGGTCACCACCCGAGGTGGCAGCGCGACGTTTTAAGCTGCATCAACTTTTTTAAGCAGCACTGTAATAAAGAAAACTAACTTCGTTACGACTGAGCAAACAAGAGAATGAGCACCAGCCTAAAACCATAATGGACAGCTCTCAGTTCAATTGACAGGTGCGGTGATAACTGCCATTGATCATAGAGCCGATACAGGTGTTCGCCCCGTACAATTACGCTCATACAAAAACACAATTTTGAACCAGCGCACAGTTTTGCAGTCTCGAAACAACAACCGTGTTTGTCAGTGAAGAAAACATTCCGAGTTTCTGAAAAAAAACGTTTCCTGCCCGTGATCTGGCTTGCCTCGCCTTTTTTCGCTGCTGTACTATTCGACGTGACGGTGGAGCTGGTAGCTGTTTGAAAGTTGATTGACTTAGAGTTAGACGTTTTCTGACCCGATTGCAACAGTCGTTAAAACAGCGTCACTCGAATTCCTCAAGCTGCGCTTTCACTTATCTACTAAAATTCAAGGAAAGCAACTAGCTCTGTCTCAAAAACAAAACCAGGGTTCATTTAATTTTATGAAAAGGATATAAATCCGTTGGAGCTGATGAAATGAAGAGTGGAGAGACACTCATTGGACGGAAAAATCCTAATTTTACCTCCCTGGAGGGTAGCATGCTCACCTTTGTCCCTGACGGTAAAAGTTTTATTTTCATGTATTGTGCGTAGGGTTTTAAGACCGGATTCACATATATCCGTTATCTGTTCAAGACTCAGCGCTTTGGACACAATAATCAGGAGATGCGCTGGTCTTTATTTAAATATTCGTGCAGTGCCGAAAGTACTTTAGTGACATGTCGCTGGTGTTAAGACGAGCTTATGTCGCAAAGGAGGATATTATTTAGTTCAACGTCATAATTCAAACATGATCGTTTTCATAGCATAGGCCTAGAAAACACGTTTCAAAACTTTGTTTTTTACAGGGGTACCATTTCAAAGTAAAGTGCCTTGCGGCTGTGGCTTATGGCTCTGGTCAAGCAGCAGTGGTAACCAGACTCTTGAGAAGCGATGTGTTTGCAAGTAAAGATCTTTTTAATTAGCGCAAGCTGTCGCCACATATTGAGCGGCGATTGGTGTCCTGTAAATACTATGATATTAAAATCACATATTCCCCATAAGCTGGTATCGCTTTGTCGGTTTACAGCAGTTCAATAGATGCGTCCACAAGAAAACTATTACAGGCAACGTAAATTAGACAATGAACTTGAAACGCAATGTTAGTTGAAAGTTTACATTCTTATAAAACAGACGTTAGCTGAAAATATACAGTTTTGGACTCAAATATAGACAACGGAGTTACGAAATATAGACACCAAATATAGACAACGATTCAATTCAAATTAGAAACATTGACCAACGGCAATTGTGCTTTTCGAAAAGAAGACAGCGAGCGTGTTAGAGGAGTTAATTGCAATTACTAAAGATAAAATAGCAAGAGGGAAAATCTGTCGTGATGCTGAACAAATTTTTTTTGTTTAAAAACACTTCGATTAGTTCAGAGAAAACTTTTTTGCAGTGGATCTTTCGACACATAATGAATCCAATCCCTTTATTCAAAAGCATGTGTGCTCTGCTCTTTTTGAAAGGATTCGATTATCTCATCATCCGGAACCGTCGGGCCATGCGCTCCACGGGGAGGTCGATGGATTGGATAGTGAAGGACAACATGGTCAACGGTCTGTTCTTCTGCACCACACTCACAAGCAGCAGAAGTGGGCTTACCCCATTTATGTAAGCAGGAGCAGAAATATCCGACACCAGTGCGGAGACGGTTAAGCTGGACCCACGCTGTTCTTGGCAGGGACATTCCAAAAGGATAGTTGCTGATGTCCGGGATGTAAGTACGGAGTCTCGTAGAGCTCTCCAACCACTCCGTATTCCATTAGTGATCCGCCCTGATCGCCGTACTTCTTTTGTCAGCAGATGAACTGATGAGCTGTTGTGCGGCGGGTACAAATGGATGTTACGATTTGAGATGCCGTGCGTTCACACCCGGTGAACGAGTGAGAGCTGAGTGGAGAAGACGTCCAGGCCCCATGGCACGCCGTGCAGAAGGCAACGTGACTCCTTTGTGACGAAGCTCAGCAGGTTGGCTGCCCGCGAGGATGGGAAGATTGTTCTCTGGTGTAGGACGCAGGCATCTAGTCACAATTCGCAAGGTGTCGTTGATGACAGGATCAATGAGAGTGCAGTACTCTGTTGAATGGATCATGGCTAAGTTGGCTCTTCGCAACGTTGTTGCCCCAGCATCCCAGCCCGAGCCTGCAAGCCGCCTCAACTTAAGAGTGCGACACGTGATGTCAGATTTTTGCGAAGTGACTCGAGGTGACGGCGATACGTGAGCGTCCTGTCCAACGTTACTCCGAGGTATTTGGGTTCGGAGCAGTGAGGCAGGGTTTCGTAGTTGAAGTTGACTTTCAGACCACGTTTAGCTTCCTTGTTGTTGAGGTGGAAGACTACCGACACCGTTTTTGTAGTGCTGAGCTTTATCTTCCAGATCTGGATGTATTTACCTATAGCCACATGTCTTTACTGAACACTCCTTCCACTATTCTTGAATTGCAAAAAATCCAACTTAATAATTATTTCCGTGGATTTTAATAAAATGCGAAAATGTAGAATCTATACGACTAGATGCGTTCACCATAAATTAATTTCATCTTCATTAGCACATTTAAAAAATTTGATCATGGAGTACTGTGCAAAGAGACAAGCAAGTTTTTAGAAATATTTACGCAACTTAAAATCCGTTTCTAGATTTTCCATAAAAAAACAAACAGAAGTACAACTAGGTGTTTCATTAATATGAAGTAATGCAACTAGTTTATTTCTAACCATCATCACAAAGGCTATGTTTTAGGAGACTCAACCTTGCTACGTATTTTCGTTGCGTTCCAAGGGCAACACCTGCAAAGCTGACTTTTCGCTATCTTATAGACAATCGAGGATGCAAAAGTAGCAAGCTTTGCCGAACAGCGTGTAGATAAACTACTTCTTCCAGAACATGCAAACACTTTTTTCGATCGAGGAACAAAATTACAGGTGCAACAGAGTTTGTCTCATTCTACAGAGCAAGTGCTGAGTCGCACAGTATGACGTTTGAGGGGAGGTCAAGTGTTGTTTGGCTGCTTTATCAAAACCCTGGTTTTTACTCATGGTGTGCTGATGTACTTAAGAAACCCAAATTGTTTAAAGCAATGAATGCTTAAGAAAACAGAGTATTTTTCTCGTTTGTATTTTGATTTTGGAACACAGATAGCGCTAAAATCATTGCAAGCTTTGAAGTCACGTTTATAAATCTTTTCTTGGATAATAGGTCATGTTTCAATGGCAATCTTTGTGATTATTCGCTCTTCTTCAAGATGACTTTTCTCAAATGTTGAAAGTTGCATGATGGTAGACCTTGTCTCTTATGATATAGAAACGTACCTGTGTGAACCTATTTCTGTACAGGAAGATCAAAGAGAAAAATCACTTGTGAAACATTTGTATATGTTGTGAACCATATAGGCGCCGAGTTCAGGAGTGCCGGCGTGCGCCGCACTCCCGCTTATTTTTAATTTTTTATTGAGCAGTTCTTTGTTAACAAGCACTGTTCTAAGATATTATTCTGAAATTTATTGAAACGTTTTTGGATAAATATGGAATTAAGACTTAAAAATCGCAGCGCAGCTTGAATCAGTTCTCTAAGTTGTACTGCAAAGAGAAGCAACATTCCCGCTGTACGTGACTTTTACAAAGACGATGTAAACGAGGAACAGTTGCACAATAAATCCGATAATTTTTGGCAAGCAATGATTTAAAGTAAAACAGTCCCACTCCAAACGCTGTTTTAAAAGTGTTTGAGGAAAACCGAACTTTAATTAATTCATTTCTGAGTCGTGTTTCCTGCGCATATATATCGCATTGCCCTGCACTACCTCTGAGGTAGAGCGTACCTTTAGTGCACTTCGTCGCATTTAAAATTGTCTCCGATCGACCATGACTGAACGTAGGTTGAATTCTTGTTGATCACTAAATATTCATTCCACTGTGACAGACGATCTTAATTTTGAAAGATAGATGGATGTTTAGAATGACAGGGCTGCAGTTAGCATAAATACTTTTAAGTAGTTGTGTGTTTTCAACTTTTCATGATTCCAATTTAATCTGTTGTGAATGTGTTCCAAAAGTTTTGAAAAAATTATGAATGATCGAATAACTGTGAGTCGCCTGTAAAATTGACATAAGTGTGGGAGACTCTTTGGGATATTTCAACCGATATTATTTCACCAATTTAAGCAGGTTTTGACGTCATATTATGTGACGTCATGGATTTCGCACACCAGTACAAATTTCAAACTCGGAGCCTATGTCCTGAGCACAAGCACAGTAATTTTACTAAATCCGGCGCTATGCTCCTTTCAGTTTAACTCTCACTCCCAAGCACAAAGATAATTTTTTTGATGTTGATAGGTAATGGTTTCGTTAAAAAAATGTTTGATTTTGATAGGAAATAGCCTGCGAGAACTGTCTAAGTCTTTGGACTGTTCTGCCCAGGACACACATCCCATTTATGCAGGCACATAGACGAAGGACGTAGTTCGCATGCAGACCATAGTTTCGGTCCGAGACAGTAGGTAGACAAGTAAAGCAATTTCAGTTTTTTGCAGACACTGGACATTTGGGCCACAAGAAGCACCAACTAAACTTGCATCGAAAAATGCAAAGCGATTTAGCACAGATTACTGTGAGGCTCGTCTTTACAAAAGACTTCATTTCAGTGCTACATGCATAGGTTGCCTCTGGCTGAATCGTTTCTCTACGGTTTGTAGGTTCACGGCATGATTTCTGCCAACAGCGTGATTTCAAGACATTCAAATTGCTTGTTGGCAGGTTTAAATGCGTACAAAGCAGCATCTTTATAAGGTGATATCGAGAGAGTAGTGCTTACTGGTCAAATAATTAAAACTTTAGCTTCAAACGGCCATGTGAAAAATTACATTGGTTCGGTATACGAATTGTTGAGCTGTTAACAATTGTCCTTTGCCACGAATGTTATGTGCGCTGCTACGGAAAATGATAAAATGTGACGAAATTGTGAAAATACAAGAATTGCTATTGACTTTTTGTGTCGGCGCTACGTAAGCGTCTTGAAAAAAAAGACTTAAAGAAAACCTAAGAAGCTTTAAATTTTTCACAGGTTTGTTTGAACGATATTTTAACCGTAAGATTAAACACTTCACAAATGTTAAGAATAACATTGTGGAAAAGTGTTTCTTAGTATTGGCGGATTTCTACTGGTTAACCCAGTCTACATCCCATTGCTTCACATATTTAATTCACGGCTGATTCAATGTGATGAATGCCCTCAACTTAACGCGCAAATATCCAAGCCCTTGATGTGCTTTTAAAACCTTTGAACAATGGACAATTTACCGTTTATACGCGAATCGAATAAAAGTATAATTTTGGGTAAACCTTACTTAATTTCCACTTTTTGAGGAATCGGGCTTTCTGAAACTGGTAGCTCGTCTTAAGTTTTGAAAAATATTCTGTGTCCCCTTGTAACACAGGATAAACTGCTTTAAGGTCTAACCACATAAAATTATATGCAGGTTTTCTCCTTGATTTTCATCTTGCAACTCGCAAGCAATTATTAGTTTTACTAAGCTAAAGCAAAACGTTTGCTTAATAACCAAATCGACATTTTTCTGACATCAGCCTTTTTTACACCACCCAAAACCTTTTACACCAACCAAAACATGGCTGGGTTGCTTTGCTCACTTCAGAGGCGTTTTACGTTTTCAAAGTAGGTGTGAGGTCTATACTCGGGCCAAACGCAACAATTTATTTTTAAAATGCCTTCTTGTATTTAAGCCACAGCCTGCTTATTTATGTAAAAGCATAGCTGAGCTTATACTTAAATATAGAAATTTTATAAAATATTTCTAAAACACAATCAAAAGACTTTTTAATGCCATTACGAGGTATGACTCTTTTCCACCAATCCTTCTCAATTGTTTCGAAAACGACAAGCAACGCGACTTTCTCTGCTTTTGCCTCCAGTTTATTGGGATAATCAACAAAACCTTCCCTAACGACGGTATTTACGCATGGACTCCGTTGGCAAAAGTGAAAATAAAGATAGTTGTTCAGGACATTCTCCTGATGCATTAGCTTTAAGAGCTGCATTGCAGATTTCCGCTGATGATTAGCTGCTTCCTTCAAAAAAGGTTTAGGTCGACCAGTCACTATGATAGCTTGTGTTAATCCGTCGCCTTCTATCCAGTGCTTGTGACTATCATACGTCGCTTTTGCTCCATGCACATGTAACTGCTCTGGACCATTGCTGAAAAAGAATGTTTTTCTGTAAAGGAACACAAACATTGTGTTTTTGAAACACCTTTATTTGCAAACAATTGTTCACTGCTGTAGATCATGTGTTTCAGAGTCCCCACCCCTCCGACCACTTTCATGTTAAAAACCTCCTCAAAAGCAGGAAAAATTGTCTTTACTTCTCCACATGATGTGTTCATCGCCGCCGCGAAACTGATCGCATGATACCTGTTTGAGAAAGTGGTCTGCACAGAAGTGCATTAGAAATTCGTATCTATCGTAATGGATGCACGTTGAGCGCAGAGCAAAGCAAATATTTGTCAAATATTTTGCTAATAAAAAGAAGAGCGTCAACAAGAATGCTTATATAACATTGTTTTCTTCCCAGCAAAGGAAGAAAGTGTGCATATGCTTTTCTTAACTGCAGCATTCTTACTCAAAAATAAATTTATAGATAGTATGTTTACTAAATTTTCCTTGTATATAAACTGATAGTTTGACGTTTTTGTTTTTCCATTTTCGGTCAGGACTTCCCAGATAAACTGGATATTTTTTTACGGCAGGATGTTCATGTTGATTTTTATGATTTAAGAAGATATCAGTGGACAAAACGTCATTAAATTTATCAAAATATGAGTGGTTTTGCNTTANAGCGAAGATAATAAAATCTACGTGCAAAACGTGAATAAAGGGGACAAAGACAAAAAAGTTATGTAAACAACTTTTTTACTTGTGGTAAAAACACTGTACNTTTCTTAAAGACCAAGAGCAAAGAGCTACGTGATGCAAACCGTCGCCAAATTANATTGTAACATCTCTTGTTGTATAAAGAAAACTGCCACTAAAACGGCACCTAATCTTACCNGTTNACTTTCAAAGATCTGTGNTTCGGTTCAGAGCGTTGCCATGAAAATTATCTAAAATACGATAAGGCTGCTATACTCTGGATCTACATTGCAGAATAGTGATTCGTACATGCGGATTATAAGTATCCTAGCTACCAGAGTAACTAACCTGTTTGTCACGTGCTGGATTTTTATCAGAGCAAAAAATTGATATAAAATTTTGTGGTGTTCGCACCACATATTGCACGTCAATAAAAGAAAAAGTTTTGTTGAATTCTAGTGATCAGATCTGCCATGGCCTATTGGACTTGCACACAAGGTGAACGCGGCTTAGGAATAAGTAGTCATTAAAAAAATCGCAAACGGTGAAAGGAGTCTTGATGCAGACGAGAATTTATCAATTTTATGCTTTTTTCTGCAGAATAAATCGAAATCGAACCAGTTTGCCCTCAGTGAATGTTAGAGCATAATACGGTGCTATTATGAAGCCGACTGTTAAACAGCGTGTTCAACTTCCAGTTGTGTTTACTGCAGTGGTGATTTCTTTACAAGCGGTCCGTGTCGTGGATGGTGTTTGCAGTAAGTACAAAACGCCGAAAAACTCAATTGTTAATACTGTATTGCATTTCAATAATATTTTTAAATTTCTCTCAAGTTTGTAAAGACTTTTAAATGCTTTTTCCGCTACTTAACCACTTACTCAACAAAGCAACATACATGTGTTTTTAATCTGATGTCACCCACCAGAAACAAAAAGGGGAAAGCCTGATTACTTCACTTCTCATCTAAGTGTAAATAAAACTGACAAATTCGTTTTGCTTTCATTATTCAGTCAAAACTCCATTGAAGCATTTCTGTCAGATGTGATCTTAAGTCGGTCACTTTTGAGCAAATGTTTCGCAAAATTGTCAAAAATTTAAAAACAAATGCATTTCTATTTCCTAGGCCAAATCTTACAGCCGTCACCTTTTGTCAACGAAAGGCCAAAATACATTCGAATTTCGAACTGAATATTTTCAAAACCTTGAAGCAGACCTGTTCTTCTAATCAACTTGTTTCAGGTTGAACGCACGCAGATGAAAAAATTATTGTCTGCGCCCTTACTAGCTGTCTGTAACCTAAAACGTACTTTCTGTAAATAACAGTCCGCTTGTTGAGCCTGTTGATGGCAAGCAAAGTTGCAACTCCACTTTATGGTCAAGCGACAAACACATGTCTTGTGTTGCAAGTTTCACTGGAACTACATCCGACTTGGAACGTTGAATAACATAGGGTCCCGTATTTGATTACGTTGTAGATGGGGGTGAGCAAGAGTGGGTCGATATCGGCTCCAGAGCTAGGAAAGATTTTTCTTCTATGGAAAAATTATTCACAGGAAGTATAACGTGGGCGATCACTGCTGCAACAAAATTTGTTTTTTCTAAAAAGAGAAATTCATTTCACAAAGAAAATGAAATGCTTTTCTTCCAAATAAGTAGCAGTTCTTTATAGTTTAGAATACATGATGCGAAAGTTGATATGTCTGGCGAAAGCCTGGCAGTGGACAGATACTTGCAATAACTCTTCGGCAAGAACATTTAGATCACTTTACGATTTGCTTGAAACTCACCCTCACTTTGAAACAATATTTTTTTAAACATATCTTCCAGAATTAAATGCAGGATTTCCATTAATGTTCAATCAAGATAGACAAGATTAAAAACAGTTTTGAGTGACACGCGTTTTATGAACAATTTGAAAAAATATCAAACTTAATTACTAATCACTTTTTTGGGTGTTGGAACGTGTTTCCACACTTTTTGATTGTTGATTTAAAGATGTGTATTTTTACTCAGATTTCCTGGGTGTAGTTCTTGACGTCGCATAAATGGATAAATGACAGGCATGGGCATTGGAAGGATTTTTTTCAGGGAGGGGACACTAGTGGATTTTTATAAAACTTTTTTATGGAGGGGTCAAACCAGGTGAAATTTGGTTTTTCCTACTCGAAAATAAGAAAACAACCGTTTTTTTGCTGAAATTTCCAAATCGAGGAAGGAGCCAAGGCCACCCTACCCCCTTCCGACNCCCATTATGACAAGGTATCTCTTGCGCAGCNCTTNAAAAAACTCTGAATGTCTTCGTTTGTAGCGAAACGAAAGTGAATACTTCATTAAATACTGATTTAAAAATGANTTTGAAGTGCTTCTGAAATATTAGATAATATCAAGTCGAGGCTTGATAGGAGACAAGTTCACACACAATGCAGCATTCAAAATGTCAGTTTTCAGGAAACATTTAAGCTAAATACCGGAAAACTGTTACATAAGATATTTCGCGGCTCTCTTGAGAGATTCTCCTCGCCCAGCAATGGGCCATGCTCCACTGTTTGGGAACCGTCGCACTAGATGGTATGTTGCCTTGGTCAAATAAAATTAGGTGTTTATACATTTTCCCGCAATTAAACTACACCCGCAAAGCTAAAAATGTTGCTAAACTCTCCAGCATCCTTTCTCTTGTAATCTCTCCTCACAAAAAAGGCATGTACCCACAAAAAGTGAAAAAATTTATATTTGTGTGCACTGGTATTAAGCATTATAAGTCCACCTTTTACATTCCATACAAACTTTGGGGCTACATTATCGACCCATCTCTCCGGCTTTTGCCCTCAGTGTCATCATATACTGTATTTTCAAACAGTTGAAAAACTGCAAAGCGAGTCTCAAATTCCATTGCTTGATTTTTCGCAGCAGTTACAAATAGAAAATGCAGTAACAGCAATATTTTTGGTGAAAACCAACTTGCAAAAAATTCCTATGATGTTGTATAATGAACCAATTAAAATCCCAAGTTGCACAATGAATTGTGTCCAAGAAATGCGATAGGCCAGCTATGTCGTCTACTCTACACGGAGAAATATACACTATCGTACTGCACGAATATGTAAAAAAACAGAGGATGTGACAATGGATGGCTTTGATATTGTTTTCGCCACAGTTGACACTTCACCATCTGAGGAATCAGTTTTACAACACAGGAAAAACGCATGTCTGCTTGAAGACTGCGACCTTGGTGACTGTCCAACTTGTCTAGTGATCGCTTTTATCCCTGTTTTTCAGGCGCGATTTT
>JGI24021J15306_10010469_pt1 | contig 11505 bp, 7 predicted proteins | sample Ectturendosymbi1_FD_15306 | JGI IMG/M metagenome (IMG submission 15306)
CGACTGGCTCCTGGCGTCGGTGAAGCTCGAGCTGCGCTTGCGAAAGCGGTCGGAGGGCGCCGTCGCACGGGCCTCGTCGATCTTGGTCAGTCGGCCGTCGCGGCGCAGCGTGTCCGAATCGCTCGACTGTTGCTGCTGGCTGGGCACGGCGGCAGGGTTGCTCTTTGTGGACAACTCGGATATTGCGCTGTCGCTCAACTGCAAGCAAGCAATCTCGGTTTGTTCGTGAAAGAAAAGCACAGGACGGGATTCCAGAACCGAAGGGTAAGGGTTCGGATCCCGTTTCAGACGCTAGTTCAACGTGGCTAACGAAAGCGGCACTCGCTTGCGCCGATCACAATGTACCGGCGGTTCTTTTACAAAACGATGAAACAGGCTTACAATCCGAACTCACCTCTCTTGTCATTTGGGACATGTTGAACACTTGCAGACCCTGATCCAAGGCCAAGGTCGGGTTGTGGTTGTTGTGGTTGCTGTTGGCGCTCACCGGCCTAGGCAGGCCGTTGATGTCGTCCGGTTGCAGGTCGACTTTTTGGGCCACAGATGGGTCGAGCGGTTGAGCAACTTTGATCTGTGCGAAGACAGCAAACAGTTATTATGACGTAAACAAGACGAAGCCGCAAGTGCTGCGGCACAAATGGAAAACGCAAGCATGACGTCATTTTCGAGTGCTTCTTCACTGATAAATGACAAGTGTATTAGCCAGTGTTAAGAAAATCGACATCCGGTATTGCAGTGGTTCTCAATCTTTTTAGTGGTGCGCCCTCCGGCAATATTTTCTGTCAAGTACATCTTGGAGCACAATAATTAGAAATGCGTTTATAATTATTGTACTTTTGCATAAAAATTTCATTTCGAGGACACTTAAAACATTCGTGTAGCCCTTGCAGCACCTTTGCGTACCAAAAGGGGTGCGCGTTCCCCCTCCCCATTGGAGAGACACTGCTGTGTTGTGTACATTTGCAGCGGTATTGGTGGCGGCACTGCTGCCTTCGTCTGAAACCTGCGGAAAACAAATCCAGAGCTTCTACGTCACGGCCGTGGATGCTATTTCAGCATCATTGGTTACGTCACTACCCCCCCCATCATGTCACAGGTTACGAAAGCAAAGAATTTGTCGTCGCTCGCTCTTCGACTCACTCACGATGATGGTTTTACAGAGGTATCTGAAATGTGTCTTCGACGTCTCTCGTTTTAGCCGTTATTTGTGTTATGATGTAAAACAAGGATGTGCCCGCGGGACAAAAGTGGGCCGGAAGCTGAAATTGCGTGGCCAGAGGAAAGGTCCAGATTTCAAAATGGGCGTTGCCAATCTTCAGTGGGTTGCCAGCGAGTGGCTCACCCCACAGTGCTTAACTTGAAACATGCGCAAATGCGGCCCGTGCACCAATCAGGTTATGTGCATTTGGCGCGGCGGTGCTGCATGGTTGCACACCACTGATGCAAAATATCAAACCAATAGGTCATGGAATCAAGGCCAAAAGCAAAAACAAATGGACAGCGAAATACAAAACGAATGTTTTCAGCGGAAGTTATTCAGCTTAACTGTCCGCAACAGACACGTGCAAGTTAATGCTGCGAAGGAAGCCAGACCACACTAGGCGTTACAAGTACTACTGGCATTCAAAATGAGTCGAAACAGCGCGACAAAAGTGTCGAGCTTCCAAAACAGCTCCTTCCCCTGGCGTTTTCGCACCGCGCAATCCTTCGTTGTCGCTGTACGTTACCGTTAGCAGCTGAACGCCTTATTTCCAAACCCGGCAATGCGATCTCGCGAATGCGTGATACAAAAGCGTTGCTTTGGCGATAACACGCCGCCTTGTCAAACAAAAGCAGGATCAACAAAAATGTGAAGGAATTCAGTTTCGAGTCGCTGTTCTTACCCACGCACGCTTGTCGGCACTAGCGCTCTGGCTCCAATACACCGGGCAGACAAGACTTCCAACACGCTGTTATCAAAGTGAAAAAGGAGCGCGGTTAATTCAGTAAATGTTCATGAAGACAATAAATCAGAAGAAGCGCACCTTTCCCCCGAAGTTCCGCGCCGGTGACGCCGGGTCACGCTCCGGCGAGCGCGGTTCGCCGCTGAGCCTGCCCTCACTAGATGCGGTGTCGATGCTGTCCAGTGACGACTCGTGCCAGCCGTGCTTCGATTTCGACCTGAAGTTGAAGTCGTGAAGGTTTTGCACAGGAACCCGAAGCCAGCAGAATGTAAAGTTTTGTTTTGCAACACGCTCAGCTGACGAAGACAAAATGCTATGAAGGCAGCGACGTTTCGGTAGCTATGCTATGCAGGCACCTTCGTCAGGGTCAAAAGCGGGGGGGGCCTGGTGAAACGTCGCTTACAGAGTATGGCGGTTTTTCTTCGCCAGTTGAGTTTAATACGCGATATAAATCATGAATTTGAAAGCAGGAAAAACATTTCAATGTGACGCCTTACTGTTATCGACGCAATTTGTCACAAAAACGAATTAGACTACGTCGGGATCTACTGTACAGCAACTATTTGAGGTCAACGTTGCGAATGAGAATTACCGCAAACAGACATCAAAAACGTTGCGAATGAGAATTACCGCAAACAGACATCAAAAACGTTGCTTGCATCTCACCACAGCCTACAGCGATGTGGTCAGTTAAGATTTTCCTGCCTGGAAGCATATCGGTTAGAAATGCTAAATTTATGACAGACACGTCACAGAGAGAATGCCAGCCGAGTGTTAAGTCGTAATAACAATTTTGGGCGTAGCTAAAGTCAAGCACAGCCCTGCCATTCCTGCACCAGAGGCGAGTTTTTTCTCAAGCACGCCCTCTACCGTCTGGCATGACGTAGTTGCAGTTCAGTGGAAACGAAAATCATGGCTGAGATGTGACGCATTCGGTTGTTAACGCTGATTGGTCAGTGTGGGAACGTGTATGCCGTAACGCATTTATCAAGTTGCTGACTTGTGGACGCACAGCTTGCACTACGCGTGTGATTGAAGGTGATTGCGAAAAAAGAGAATTTGACGAAGATGGTTTCTTTTCGCTACAAAAATCTCTGCAGTTTTTTAGCACAATGAAAGCAACATGCAACGCGAAAAGCTTTTCAAATCGCAACTTTGAAGGAATTTCAGATAGTTGAGCCTGCTAGTTCCAGCCTGGACGTGAAACAGCATAGGATTAAACGCATGTATCGGCAGAAATGGACGAAAAGAGAAAACAAATCGATACAATGCTTGCAGTTCAGTTCGAAATGGCCGTACCTGTGGTAATCCCACTTGCTGGCGATCCAGTTACGAGTGACAGGAGCAGTCTTGGCCGAACCGTTGTGAACAGGAGTGTTCGCCACCGAGAACGAGGAACGCGGAGCGACGCGACCAGACGCGTGGTTCGATTTGCCGAAATCGAAATTCGGGTCTTTGTAGTTGGCGAAGTTGCTGGTGCGGTCGAAGGAAGGGGGGGGCGTGACCGACCTTTGGTCGAGAAATGATATTAAACCGATGTTCTACTTTTGAGTTGCTGACAAAATGAGAAAATCGCAAAAAAATGTTCGAAATTTGAACGGTGCTATTTAATTCTGATGAGCTTTTGGCACATCAAAAAGCACAAAAGACATTAGGCTGCAGCGCCTTAAAAATTCTAGGAAGTGTTCGACGAGCATTTTGGGGGAGATAGAGGGAATAACGAGCATGTTTGCACGGAACCAGCCCTCCCAGTAATGCCAAGTTCAACGGCATCAGTTCGAAAACGGCGTTAGATTAATGTTTTTTTTCGATCTGCTGCCACGTCCTCCCACTCCAATTCTGTTTCCTACGAAGAGCAACCCTGTGTTTCGGCCGCAAACTGACACACAACAAAGACACGGCCGTAATAAAGAGATCTATGTGGAGCGAAACGAAGAGAAGTCAGTACTACGTGTCAAAATTTCGGACGCTGGGCTTGAGCAGAAGTGCCAGTGCAGGTTTCCTACGCAATTTTCAATATAAATTTTCATACTTTTTCAAGACCTTTTCCCACACTTATCTTTTCCGAATGACATACCCAGGTCATATACAGGCAAAAGAACATTTAACAGTAAAATTATCAATCTTGAATAAAATATAATGAAAATGCATGCCAAAACAACAAGTCATGGAAAATTATTTTTTTGCATTGCAACAGATCCAAAAAAAATTTTTCCTGACCTTTCCAGACTGGAAAATCAACAAATTTTCTCCATAGTTTTTCCAGACACCGTAAAAACCCTACCGGTGTTTCCATCAATGTGCGCAACTGCGCAGCACCACCAGACCATTTGCGCGTCAAATCTCATTCTCGCGCACTTGCAACATTCCAAATTTAATATCGCATTTCTATTGCACAGCCCTTGTAACGCTTCGCTGATTGTATGTCTACATGGTGGCGCAATTGCATGCGCAAACATTTGCTCGGTGTAAAATTTTCTTAGTGGGAACACTGGCCACAACATTTCGCGGCTCACCTCTGCAGCGCCAGGACCTCGTTCATGTCGATGTCGGCAGGCGACCTGTTGCGCCGGCTCACCAACGCCGACGACGGGTGCCCGGGTACCTGGGTCGAGTTCAGGATCGCAGGGGTGCTGTGGGTGGACAGGGCGTCTCCCCCACTGCTCAGTGACGTCGTGTCGTCCAGCAAGAGTCCTGACGAAGAATTGCATGAGTTGTAACGCAAATAGAATGAGTTTGCAACGCAAGTTTAGGAGAAAACCCAGGTTAGAAAAACTACATTTTACATCCTGGNTTCTAAAGTGCGGGTAACGATGGTAACTCGGTTTNATAATTAATNAAATTTTCCGGGAAACTGNCTTCTTGTGCAAGAAAACTAAGCAAAACTTCGAGTCGGAGCGAAGCAAGGAAGAANGAAACTTCTCGAAACGAAAAATAAAAATTACAGCGCAGCTGCANTTAAGTAATCAAACAACCGCAATAAACGATCCGGGAAACACACGGCTGACCGTCCGACAAAGAACTCCTTTCGGATTCGGTGCCGTCCGCAACGATTGAACCTTCACCCCCGGGATGGATCAAGCTGTTCGAGTCATCGATGAGCATTGATGTGCGGTCGGATGGCTTCTGGCCGCATTTCTTTCTCAGAACGTTAATTTTGTCTTCGACCGCCTGCGAGAAAAGCACGCAGCAAGTTAGACAAACAATCAACAGCTTTATTTCAGAGACAATCAAAAACTGGTCATCGTAAAAATTACTTTTAAAAATTATCTTGAACTTTAACTGAGACCAAACTGTGGTCAGCCTTGTCCATTCAAGAAAACTGAAATCGTGTGTTATACGATCATTCAAGACTGTTGCAACTTCTAATATTTGGACATGCTGCTCTTGAACTTGAATCCACAACTAATGTAGAGATTTAGTGCTGTCTCTAAATTAATCTTGAATGCACTAACCGCTTTTCCTCGCCATAACACCTTGGACTTCTCTATTATAGTAACTCCTTTATCATTCTGTAATTAATTCTCCATTCACATGTTTTCCTCGTTGTATAATTTGTTGTATGCTTGCAGTTTGTCAACCCGTCTATTACGTGCTCGCAATCATTTGTTAATTGTTTGCAATCTTTCGTTAACTGTTCGTCGTGAGTTGGTTCGCTCGACATGACTCGACGAAAGAGTATCTTCAGGCTCCGGCCTGCCGCTCGTCGTCGTTAAACTAAACATGATTCCCGCAAAACGGGAAACGAAACACATGGCCTTTCCAAGGATTTGATGGTTGCATGTCTGCCCATGCAGTAGATACAACAAATGCAAGGCCTCTCCTGTACTAATGGACCCGCAGCAACCCGGGCTCGTAGTGCTCCCTGTTTCTGTTTCAGCAAACCTTGGGCAGTTTTCAACATGAACAGCGCAAAAACAAACAATGCCATCGCGCATCGGTCGTCGCGCGCGTCAACAATGATCGTCTTTGGACTTCAAGCAAAAGGGCCCGTGCGAAATTTTTGCGAGTCTCTTAGCCATTCACAAGCAATTGCTCTACGTAGCGCCGGCTACGCAATCAAGGACGTGAATTAGGATATAGCACAGTGCACTTCTACAACGGGGGACTTGAATGCCAGACGTAAACAGTAATCTTGCCATAAGCTGGTGACCGGGAACTTAAATAACACGGCACTCACAGGGAAAGAGCACTGACCAGTTGAGGAAGGCAGCAAACGATATTGCCTGGATGTTGTTGGTATCTGTTCGACTAAGCGTCGTGGTTCTGACACTATCGAGCTGGGCGATGAGTGGAAGTTTGTATAACCAGGCGGTGAGCCAACAATGCATGCACAGGCTGAGGTGCAAGTCCCTAACTGACGGCTGCGTTGATGGATGGATCCCACCAGCAGGAACGGTGTGCATGTTGAGACTGAAGTAGAGTAACTGGATTGCTCCCAGTGTTTGTCACAGGTACACGACCCAAACTAAACTGCACAGTGCCCTGTTTTCGTGGAAGAAATTAGTGATGTTCTGCGAAGCAATCCGCGATCGTTTTGGGAGACTTCGATGCACACATTGGAAACGACGCTGGGGTGTTGCCGAGCGTGATCGGTAACATGGTGATAATAACCTTTATAAAGAAAAGCTCATCTTGCAATTCTGCTGCAACAACGCTCTTTGCATCACGAACACTATTTTTTAATACGGAGATTTGCAAAATTAAATGCAAAGGTTAAACTCGATGCAAAGGTTAGCTGGATCGCTGATTGATTCTGCATTGTTCAGCTGACCTGCTGCACTTAGGGTTGCAGCAGGAATATCGACCGGTCACCACCTGGTTGTCTGCAGCTCCGCTCGGAGGAAACAACATGGTTCGCGTGAAAGTGCAGAAAAAAAAGGCGCGAACGAGTAACGTGGGAGGTCTTGATGGACAAGGACGTAAGAAAAACCTTTTACAGGCTTTTACTAAAGTCTTCGCACAGATAGCTTCAGAAATACACAGTGTACGTGACAGAAGAGAAGCGGGCTTGTTCAGAACAGCTGTCATTTTTTTTTCATTTCCTCCATTATGTGGACGAAAACGACGGGTGTAGTTATGTCTACGCTTGTTTTGTCGATCTCAAAAATGCAAACGTCCAGGTTTCTCGAGTAAGTTTGGGAGGTTTTGCATGAGTATGGTGTTGATGGCCACCTGCTACTGGCCATCAAGTCATTGCATTCCTGCTCAACAGTTTGTGTCCGTGTCATCAGCATGATGTCAGAACTGTTGCCCATTCGTGTTGGACTCCAACTAGAGTGTATATTCTCGCCACTCCAATTCACCCTCTACTGCACATAAATTGGATAGACAGTCGCAGACGAGCCGACGAGGGTGTCATTGTTAGAAGCTGCAAGATCAACCGCTTGCCTTTAGCGGAAGATCTGGGGCTGCTTGTATTTGCTTCGTAGGGCATTCACCATGCATTTGATCGGGTTTGCGGCAGCGTACAGTGGATCTGGAATGAAGATAGCACTGACAAGGCCGAGGTATTGTCTCGCCAGAATCCCAAATCAGTGCACGCTGCAAGCGGCAATACACTGCCGCCGCAGGTCGAAGAGTTCAAGTACCTCGGTATGTTGTTTACGAGAGATGGAAAGCAGAACATTGAGTTCGGTTGGAAACGGTTGGAAAAGCAACACACTGTTGGAAAAGCAACACGGCATCGTGTAAGCTTCACTGCTCCTCCATGGTCATAAAACCCGCAACGTTAAGCTGTCAGTGTTTGAACCGGTCTTTGTACCCATCCTCATATAAGCTGATGAATCTCGGGAAGTCATCGAAATAGCGCTGTTACAAGTACTGTACAACCGGCAGAGATGGGATTTTCACGAAGACTCGACGCAGCGCTATACGTGAGAAATCACGCCGGTGTATTCGCAAAGCCCCGAATGTCGAGACATTCCACCTCTGAATACAGATATTCCAGCTGCGATGGTTCGATCACGTGACCAGAATGGCTCAAGAAAGCCTGGAGAGGCGAGTGTTGCCGGCTACGCCTCCGGGAACACCCGCCAGACGCCGGCCATGGACGAAGTGGCGCATCGCTGGCCTGGCGTGGAGCCAGCATTTCAAGTAGCTGCAAACGTGAGGTGTTTCAAAACCTCCAAGGCCTTGTCCCTGCCNCGAAAAAATTCAGATGTTAAAAGACGCGAGAAATCGCTTGAGACTGCAGAAGCATCATACTTTTTCTCTTATGCTTCGTGGGTAAACACTGGGCACAACAACAGAGTAGATAAATGTGGCGAATGCTCGAAGAATAAGGGTTCCTTCCCCTCTGTGATTTTTATTGCAGGACTCTGCAGTGCGGTTGTTTGACGTGCTCATCACGAGTCTACTGCAGCTTGAATTGAACACCACACGTGTTTCTGAATACCTGGTGTTTATAGTGAGTAAAATGCGTCGCAACCGGAGTGAATAAATGCCAAGCATTTTGTAAATGTCATATTTATTCCGTCACCTCCATTGCTTGCTATGAACTTTTCACGGACAGCACACAATTTGCAGTTGCAACTAACTGCAGGTCGACGAGGATTCGTTCAGCCTCTTGAAGAAATCCTGCTTCTTCCTCCCACCCATGCCTCATTCATCTTGCGTTCGTATTCTACAACGTGCTCTTCCCGTCAGTCACACAAGCCGCAAGTTATTACACTAAGTGGTTGCTGCCCATAAAATACAATCTATAGCCTGCCAATGCAAGATCTGACCATTCCTGCTTGGACACGTGGTTGGTTGGTATTGGCGTACAGCCACACCGCAGGAGCACCGTTCCACAAATCCATTAATTACATTATCGATTTTTCGTCCGGCAGAGGAAGCGAACCTCCATCATTCAACATCGTAGTGAACGTTTCCTGCCCCCCGAAGACTTGAGTGGAAACTACGAAATTGGCCACAACAATCGATAGTGGCGACCGCAGATTTAAATCGATCACACTTGGGCATGGCGCCCTTTCTGCGGCCATTTAAAGTCAAGAACAGGAGCGAAATCGACGCTCTCCCGGCAAAAATCGACAGCAAAGCAAAATACTAAAACCTAATGCGCGTCGTAAAAGTCAGAGTTGATTGTCAAGTTTCTCACATTTTGATGTATATGTTTGAAAGCGTTCTTGCACTCTGCGTTCGAGCTTCATTTACAGAAACGCTACCATCCGACGTTGATTTACACTCAAACTCTCGTGAGGTTGCGTCGCGACGTGTTTGCAGGAACCTGTGACGCATGCTGACAGGATAACTGATAATCAAGCGACAGCTCTCTCGCCAAATTAAGGTTTCTATGATTTACGACAGAGCCTTGCATATTATTACGACTTGGCAAGTCTTTTTCCTTGTAGAGCTTTAGAGTTTACAACACAGTGTTTCCTTGTAGAGCTTTAGAGTTTACAACACAGTGTTAGGGCTTTAGAGTTTACAACACAGCTTTAGAGTTTACAACACAGCGTTTCTCGACAGGTGCACACCAAGTAGGAAGTAGTCTTTGAGCAGCTAAATTGTCAGTACACTACGCCTGGCACCCGCATCATGGAAAGACAAGGTCGACATGTTGCTGCCAGCTTCGGTTACAGCGGATGTTCTAGTCTGAGAGCATTTCCCCCAACTGCTTGTCGGTTCTTCGCGTTTAAACAGGCGATTTTACGAAGTTAGCTCAGCCTTCGCAAAGAGGCCATCTGATCCAAAGTTGCAAGCCTGTCAGTTTTGAGCGCATACTAAATTGAACCTTGGATGTTATTGGCTGAAGAAAAACTCCACTTTTACTCAGAACTTCCGGGTTATGACGTCACAGTCTGATGCAGTTCAACAGCGCTGATAATAGGCAGAAAAAACATTTCTGTTCTCAAATTTCCACTTGCGTTCAGTATGAGACTTATGTACTGTAGCCCGGATTAACTGGCGTATGCTTCTTCATCAAACATTTTGTTTCGCTGCAGCCAGTTTCGATAAGAGTCCAACTGTCTCTCTGACGAGTCATTAACTACAGTAGAAAAAATTCAATCGACTTCGCACTTTTCGAAAACGGTGAAACCGAGAAGGCTGTCATCTTTTGTTTGGAATCTCAAAGGTTTTCGGATTTTCCTGCAGCAGCACTGGTGACGGCAAATAGCGGAAAGTGAACGCCTGAAATGTACCCATCGATAGGTCAGCAGCAGAATCCAACGTTCTCGCCGGAACAGCGCGAACCGCGGGTCAAACGGGGTCAGCGGATCGATCGCGCAAGGTCCCGATTAAAAATATACAACACTTTGCCTCTGCGCTATCGTGGGTCTCTGATACTTGCTAAGACTAAGACGAGATTCACTGTTTGAATCTACGTGGTCAAGAGTGGAATGCGTCAGGTCACACGTGCAGTCAGATAATAATCTGCGAAGTAGCAAAACGGGTTTCCGAGATAATTGACAAGCGAATCAATAGCACGAAAAATGTATTTGATCGTTACGAGAACGTTGCGTGAGATGCCAGGCTGAAAAGCCGACCTCAACGCTTCCACAAAACCACTCATTACAAATTACGATGGAATGTCCTTATCGTCTGGTGGGCGATCGACTTTTATGGCAGAGCCAAGCATAGCGACGATGAAATATTAACACAAAATTCCTTCTTCCCTGAGACATTTTCTGCTGCCGTCAAACTAAACAAGCGCGTTGTTGTTTTCTTCGCTCACGGTCAGTTCCGCCCGTCGGTCGTGGGCCGCAGTAAAGCAACAGAACTGACAATGCTATGCGCATCGCCAAACCTTTGAGTTTTGAAATTGCGCAATCGCTTACAACGAAGATTTGAGACAGCGACAAAAACCAAGAGCTGACCTGTAATTTCTTCAGCGTGTTCTTGTAGGAGTCCACTCTGTTGTTTCGCTTGCGACCCTTGGTGCTCGGGTCACTGGCGAGCTTCTTGGCGGCGTTGGCGATCTGAGTTAAGATTTCGAACTCGTTTTCGAGTTTTTCGAGTTCGTCGGACGCGTCGGCCGCTTCCGAACCGAAGCCGGACGATGACGAAGAAGCTGCGGTCACGGAAGTCGGATAGTCTCTTTCCTGAAAGCAAGCTGCAATGTTATATCGCCACGTAAAAAATTATGGGGGGACGGCATTTTCGGGAGAACCAGAACGGTCCTCAACACGAGAGGGTATTTCGACGCTTGGTGGGTTCGTGCAGGCCTGACATGGCGGCCACAAGTCGAACAACAGTTGGTCCGGCGATGGTCTATTACAAGAAGTATGGACCATGACCGGCACAGCATCAATGCTAATAACATGAGCACCGGCCAACTCTCATCGAAATGTCCCCAGCTACGGTTGTAACAGTTCAGTAGGTTTTGTTGAAATAAACATATGCGCCATATAAAGTCTGATCGAGTGTAGGTCTTTCGTGTGCAGTGGCTTGCTCATACCCGTATGATTCTTCCAGCGCTATGTAACAATGCACGTGACGTCACAATGCCTTTGATGTTATAAACATAGGCGTACGGGTAGGCATTTTACTGGGGGGGGGCAGAAAAAAACTTTGCCCTGAAACTAACAATTTGCCCTAAAAATAGATAACTTGCCCT
>JGI24021J15306_10010470_pt1 | contig 11505 bp, 7 predicted proteins | sample Ectturendosymbi1_FD_15306 | JGI IMG/M metagenome (IMG submission 15306)
CCCACACGATGGCTAACGGGCCCCCTTCAGAAAATTCCCCCCCTGGCTCAAACCTCTGGTTACGCCACTGACTGTGGGGGGCGGCACTTTTCGACTCGCCCCGGGGCGGCACTTACCCATGTCGGGTCCCTGGTCCTGCGCCGCGTCTGCGAGAGCAGTGCATTCAGTTTGCCGTCATCTTATTTGCCTAGAAAGGAGTGTTGGAAATATATTAGTACATATGTTGATTGTCTTACGCTCATATTCTGGTTCGAACCGAAAAGTACTGGAATGATTCGTTATGCGATGCACGTTCGTTATTTTCTCAGTTTATACCAACAGGCTCGAAAAACGTTTGAACATCCCTTGTGCAAAACATATTTGTGTACATGTACAAACCGTTACATATCACCGCTAATCGTTCTCACACAAATTCAGAAATATATGCAATGCCAGTTATTGAATTTATAAAAATAGTCTTTAATGAAATATGCTTTTATTTACCGTAGGATTGCGACACGATATCGCAGCTTTCTTGACATTCCTGTGGACAGCTTTATGGAGCGGACTAGCTTTCGATGCATTATGTTTGTTGGTCGCGTTGACCTCGAGGTCTTTAAGCAGCGGGACAACATTCATTGTTATTTACTTGGTGTTTTCAGCGGTGAGGTTGGCTTCGACACGTGTAAACCGTTAATTACCGTATTTATTCGATTGTTAGCCGCCCTTGGTTGTAAGTCCCACATGAACATAGGTTACCTAAGCGTCTGAGATACTTTCACGTACCAGCACGTTTTCCGTTTTTGGCAACCCTGGTATTGATGCTTTCACCCCTACAACTGCCTTCTGTACATCGTAATCCGTCCTGTGATGGATGTGCACGTGATGCTGAAGAGAACAGAATGCGAAGACTTTGGTCGATAAAACGTAGCCTATGAAAGGATATTCCTTTCGATAAGGTAAAGAATGTAAGCCGCCCTTAATTCAGTCCCATCGCCACGAGGGGGCCCCCAAACAAAAGTCCAAGCCCCCTCCAAATTGAATTATGAAGCACTATAAATCGGTAGAGTTATTTATCAAATTTCAGAATGTCAAGCCTCCCTGAACAAACGTAAAGCCCCCCTATTGAAAACTTTCTGGCATCGGTTCTGCCTTGATTGTAAGCCGCACGAAATGATGAAAAAGAAACTTTACAAGCCGCGGCTTACAGTCGAATAAATACGGCATGTGATTGTATTAAGTTGCACCACAAAAATGATTGTCTTGAATGTTTAATACATAATGTATTGTGAGTTAATAACTGTGGTACGATTAACACCCCCAACACTTCTGCAAAAATAAATGAAATGGTGGTAGCTATCGCGTTAAGGTATTGAGCTTAAATTGACCTTAACACACAAAGCTTTGAATGCTTAAGTCAGTATATTGTGAGGTAATAACCGCGATACGATTAACACAGGCTCGTTGCCAGGGTTTCGCAGCAGGGAGGACCAAAATCACAAAGGGGCGCACATCTTTTACATACAATAATGGTTGTATGCAGGCCAAACATGAAATGTGGGGGCGCGGATTTTAAATGGGGGCCCGAGCACCGCTGGCCCCCTCGTTGGCGACGGCCATGGATTAACAACCTTAACACTTTTGCAAAAAGAAATGGTGATAGCTATCACGTTAAGCTAAGGGATTGAGATTAAATTGACCTCAAAACNCAAAACTTTGAACGTCTGTGGTAAATCGTGTTTGTTACGTATGCTGGATCAGAACGAAAACACCACCGGCGTGTGCCAGGATCCAAGAATCAGGATTAAGTTGCGATTCAGTTGTTGTGCCAAGAAACAGTTTGTTTTGTATTTTCGAATATATGCCGATTGATATGCCTACAATATCACTTATAAATCTTTTTGCAGTTGTTTGCTGGTTTTTTGCTGGATATAGAATCCACCTTTCCTTGGATACACTGGATCAAGTACATCAGCATTACACGCTACTGCTACCTGGTTTGTCTTGTTCTTTGTACCATGGACGTTAATTGTATTTCTTGTTTATAACAGCTCTTTGGGGAAAACAGAATTAATGCTAAAGGTTTTTGGGTGTTTGCAATGGAGTGTTCCCACATTGCTATTTTCGATTAAAAGATGCATACCTACGACATTACTTTCAATGATTATATCAGGAGCGATGAAAGAATGTCAGTAACCTGGGTTGACAAAATACACGCCATCAAGCCCTATATGCAGAAAAAACACTCCAAACAACCTTGCCCACTGATGGATGCGCCAGCGGCCATCCCGGTGTCAAACGAAATTTCTGACTTCATACCATGTGCTCATGCACAGAGTAACATTCTACATATCAAATACGCTGATGAAACTGACGGTTTTGATTTGGGTTGGGATTAGAAAAATAATTATTTTTCTTTTTGTAAGTCCAATATTTTTCAGTGGTTATAGTTATTCCCGGACTGTAGCTTGTTGTGGGTATCTGACATCTAACTAAAAAGTTTTAATTTACACAACACATCAAATAAGTAATCGCCAAACATTATTCCTTCACGCTGAGAAGCAAATTAACTGACAAACAATAGCAAGTCAGAAATTTCGCTTGACACCGGTGTTTTGCAACTCCACTTGCAATTGAAGCTACCTCGTTTCATGATCGTTTCGTATATAAAATGGTGGTCATACCCAGTGGTGGGTTTAAGGTTGGGGGGGCCCCGAGGCAAGAATAAAAAGGGGCCCCTCAGATGACGTCATCATCATACTCAGCCAACCGCGATAAGCACTTTTGATCAAGCCTAAGACACGGCCACCGTAGGACACGTTCCTGAGACTACGGCATGACTGACATAGCAGAAGGATAAAATGCAAAGGGGTGTTTACGATGCACAACTTTGAAAACACTGAAAGGTGGGAAGAAAAGGCTGGCAACACATGAAAGTTAGGCAATAGCAGGTTGGGATCGCCCCCATTTCATTATTTTCGTGCCCTACTTCTCTGCATTTACCATCAATAAATTACAAAGTTTACCACTTTGAAGGTTTCACACTTTACCACTTTGAAAAAATGCTTGGTAGTTGGTATCCTGAATTTGTTATGTTCATGTCTTTACGGGAATCTACGAAACCATAAACAACAACCAAGGAGGTTTAAAATACTAAATTTGTTTTAAATTTCATCCATTGAACTACAAGAACATAGCATACAAAATCATCCATCCTCAGACTTGGTTTGGAGAGCTTTGAGGCTGGATGAGTCAAGGCTGCCCTGATCATGCCTTGACACGAGTTGTTTGAAAAATGTGCAAAAGTAGGAAATAATTCATCATTTACCTTATCACAAACATTTCTAACAAGTAGCCTACACAATTGATTAAATCTGTGCTAAGAAAAAACGGTTCAAGTTATACTGGCTAAAAGCTGGCAAAAAACTTTAACATCACCTAGTAAGTCTACCTTAAACCAACCACTTGCTAGTCAAGCTTCAAATAACCTGTAACGTCAAGCATGGGCTAAATTCAAGCCACTGAAAATACCTGAAATATCTGTAGAGAAATGAGTACTCATAATACTTAAACATACGATTTCTTCTACCTGGTAAAAAGCATGAATGTAGCCTTGCTTATTGACAGTTTTTGCAGCACAAAGCAATATTACAAAATTACTTTGTGAACTAAGAAGAAATTTTTCTATAAATTAAAAGATATAGTGTGGTCATTACTATAACAATTGTATGTAGTCTTATTTTCTGATGGAAATGTTTGCTAAGGTACAACATCAAAAGAAATGAGGAAAATGTCTAACCTCTTCAACTCAGAGACATAATAAATGTTCTAAAACATGCATTTATCAACTTCATTTTTGCAAAACTTGAGCTTTTGTGTATCTGATTATGCACTAGACAGTTATAACTACTATTAACAACTTGGGTGCTTGAAGCAGGACTCTCCTCTGTAGGCTCACTGGTGCCAAATCTGTCGAGGAAACCTTTACATTTTTTGTCAGCTTTTTTATTTCTTCTTTTTTCCTTCTTTTTGCTGCTCCACTTGGATACTTTTTGTTTAACTGTGGCATTTTCGTAAAATTATCAATAAACCAAATGCTTCAATCTCTAAAAATCATCATTTGGTATAAAAAATGATCATTTGGTATAACTATTTGCTCTTATTTGATAAGGTCTTTTCAGAACTTTTTGGAAGAAATTTCAACTCACAATTTTTTTAGGTAGGCCTATAGAAGTTGGTTTGAAGCTTTTCATTATTTGGACGTTGGAGATGGTGGTGAGGCACCATTGAAAATATAGTAGCCTACTAAGAAATTATAGTTGCTGTTAGGGGTCCCTTTGAAAACAAGGTACTTGCACATTACAGTTGCTGTTGGGGGCCCCTTTGAAAGCAAGGTACTTTCACATTTTAATGTTGATGTCTGGGCCCCTTTCCAAGCATAGTACTTGCACATTGCAGTTGCTGTTAGGGGCCACTTTGAAAGAAAGGTACTTACACATTACCACTGCTGTTGGGGGCCCCTTTCAGAGCAAGAGACTTACACATTACAATTGCTGTTGGGGGCCCCTTTGAAAGCATAGCACTTGCACATTACAGTTGTTGGTGGCCACTTTGAAAGCAAGGTACTTAAATATTAAAGTTTCTGTTGTGGGCCCCTTTGAAAGCAAGGTACTTACACATTACAATTGCTGTTGGGAGCCTCTTTGAAAGCAAATAATTTTAAATTACAGTTGTTGTGGGGGCCCATTGAAAGCAAGGTACTTACACGTTACAGTTGCTTTTGGGGGCCCTTTGAATACAGAGTACTTACACACTAGTGTCTTTCAGGGGCCCCTTCAATGAAGTTTAAAAGCAGAGTGCTTTCGCATTTCAGTGGTGGTTGGGGGCCCCTTTGAAAGCAGATTACCTTCAAATTGCAGTTGCTGTTGGGGGCCCCTTTGAAAGCAAAGTACCTGAACATTACAGTTTCTGTAGGGGGGGTCTTTAAAGCAGGGTAGTTACTTATGATCTGCTTTGGGATGAGTGCATAATAAGTTTTTCACCAAAACTAAGGAAAATTTATGGGCGTAACACCTCAAGGGGCTCCCCAAAAAGGTGNGGGCGAGGCAAATGCATTGCTCGCCTCCCCTTAAACACACCACTGGTCATACCTAGTGAAGGCGCAGAGGACCATCGGCTAAAGGATAGCAAGACCGAATTGAAAGAGATTAGATGGCAAAAGACAGGCACCACTAAACCTCTGTTATGCACACAACACCGTTGCAAGATGCGTCAGCAAAACAAGTGTTTGGCAATCAGTATTTTGCATGTATTCTAAAATAGACCTCGATGGTTGTGACTGCGCGACATTGGCAATGTTTTCGTTGCCTTCTCAATCTTATTTCTCAGTTTGCTGAGGCTAAGTAAGTACAAGCACCCACTTATCATGCCACCGGCAGTGGCAGATCCAGGCCAGGCGTTAGGGGGGACAGTCAATATGGGGTACCAAAAAGGTTTTCACGTGTCCAAACTGCCGTAGATTCTCTGGTGGTGACAATTATTAGGTATTACCAAAAGTTGTTACCTTTAATTCTCTAGAGTACGCCTTTAAACGCTGCGATGGGAGTAAACAACAATGCTGCAGCACACTGCGCAGTGAAAAAGGTCGAACTACGTCAAAGAACACAAAAAATAGCAAGACTTATGTCACATGGGGAAGATCATTTTCCGAACATTTAATTTGCGCGTCAAGTTGGTGATACTATTTAACTTCACAGATATTCAGTGAGTGAAAACTTGGTTGTTCGACAAAAGTAATAGTGTATGCTTCATCCAGAGGTGGTTTTTTATAGTGCCATGGCTCTTCGAATAGTGCACCAACAAAGCCATTTGGTCAGTGTCAATTTTGCAATCCAGTTTGTTGCAATTACTGCGGTGCGATGACCATCTCACGGAAAATTTATTGCTAGTTTGGCCAACATACTGTTCATGGCATATCACACATGTCGCTACATAAATATTATAGACATTATATCATTTGTGTCTTTGTTTTTATCACCTTGTCCTTTCTTTTCACATGAATACTAATGATAGTACTCAATTGTATTGCAGTGTTGGTAGATTAGATGACCTCATGGTCTTTCACCAATCCTTTTTGACAAACGAACCAGTAAATGTTTCTTTGTGACAAACTAACCAGTAAATGTTTATTGCAAATCCTTTGTGACAAACGAACCAGTAAATGTTTATTGCTTGCGTAGAACTTTGCTTTTAAATCATGCCGTAGCTTCTGCATTAGCCTATATTCTACGCAATGCTGTATGATCTATATTCCATTGACTGTGTGAAGTGTGAACCATCATTTCGTCGCAAAAAAACAACTCACTCAATATACAGTAGTTTGCACATGTCAAATTTTGGTTCAGTGGTAAGGTTTTATCTTTTGCCATTATTTGTGAAACATACAGTATGGTACCATGGATCTGTTGTTTGCTATGGCAACCAGAAAGTGCACAGTGCTTACAAGGTCTTGAAGCACCTTTGCCTTGCTTTTGTGTCTTGTAAACAAGGTGCCTGCAGTTTATTAGTTTTTTTTCCAAATGCGTTTGTGGTTCTCTGAGCAGGGCTGGGTAGTTTTGACGCGCATCAGAAATGACGGAAGAACAGTACCAGCACAAAACGTACAGCGTTGATGTTGATACTATGGGCTCATCAGTTTGACCCGGCTCGTAAATTCTGCAGTTCAACGAGGTGTAAAGCGTTGTTTAGACCTACATAATTTTTTCTTCTACAAGCACTAAAAAGGACAGCATTTACACCAAGGGGCTCCACAGATGTTTGGGGGTGTAGTTGGCTCCAATTGCCCCCCTGGATCAGCCACTGGCGTTTAGTGCTGCGTAAAAAGTACAGTGGGAAACTGCTTCTCAAACGTTTGTTGCTTTCAAGCTTCCAGCTATATAATAGTGCAGTACATTCAGATTGCTCCTGTTGCAGAGCTGGGTTTTAAACGAATTTCCTCAGCAAGTTCTTCAATGTCCGTCATCAAACAGCTTCCAATGGCCACGTGCAATGATCAACATCCTGGAAAACACATCTGAATCTGGTTCAGAAAATGACGCTCGCTTAACTCCCCCACACTGGTAAGTTTGAAACTGTTTGCAATTTTGCGCTAAAAATATGGCATATGTAAGACTTAACCCTCACACCCTTGTAATTCGAACTGTCATGAAACTTGAAGTGATCGTTTTTTGAAAGATAATAATGTTGGACCAAAAGTTGTACTTAATTTTTTGAAAATCACTTTTTCTGACACAAACATACTTTTCGGGTAAAACGCCTTAGCCCCCAGATTTTTTGGTCCCTTAGAACCTGCCTATAAATAAAAGTGTACTAACCTTGATAAAATTTCGAACGTAAAACAAGCTGATTGTGTGGCCTGGGCATAGCGCCACATGTAAATAAAGTGGTCACCGGTAGATGGCGCTCATAAATAACAAGTCATGGTCACCACAAGAGGAAGATCGAAATTCACTTATCCTTGTATGAGAACAGTGCAACCTAGTGGAGTGAATTCAGAAAGTGATCTCGGCGGAGTGAAACCAGTACTGATCTACTGATACTACGGTTGTAGCGGTTGGTTGAATACAGTGTTGCCACTTCTGATGTTTTCACAGAAATTTCTGATGTCTGATGTTTTTACGACAAATCTGATGTTGACTGGGCTGTTATTTTTGTGTACCACATTTCCCTTATTTTGGCAATAAGAAGTTAGATTCACAAATATTAGGTTTTTTATCAATGTCTCACCAGTTTCTCTCTAGCATGTGTTTGCTTATCGTTACAAATTGAAGCTCTCATCGCTGCGTTGAGAATAACATCTTTTGGTTACGCATGACCTACTTTTCCAATTAAAGATGACACTGCGATGTTTTGAATTCAACGAGGTTTATCGCGGTTTGTTAGGTAATGGTAATAGAAGCATTTAGCGTACGTAAAACTGTAACATACAAACCTGATGTAATCTGATGTTGAAAAAGGTATCATAACAATCTGATGTTAACGAGACTGAGCCCAGTGGCAACACTGGTTGAATATGTTGACTAGTGGCGGCAAAAAGTGAACTCGGTGAGGGATCTCTATTGTTGCTGGTTGCTGTCCTGTTAGCTAACTGCCCGAATTAACATCTTTATCTTGTGCTTGCCTCAGTAGTTCAAGGCGATGCAGATAACAGCAACACTAATTCTGTTCACTTCAAACGCTACATGTTTTTTCAGCTCTTACCTTGAAATCGGCTCTGTGCTTTCCTTGACGGTTGGCGATGATCACTTTCTAATGCAACACCCGTGGATGAACACTACTATTCTTTTCTCCATGACAGTTGCTTTTTTTGTTGCGTGTTACGTGCGTATGCGCTCGTTGTAAAATGTTTTGCTTATCTAAGATTAAGTGCTGAATAATCAAGATTTATTAAAAGTTAAAACACTGTATGAATTACACTCGGAAATGTTTGTCAGTTAAGAACCGTAATCCGGGGTGGAATCAAGCTATTTTATGTGTTGTTAATCTAAAAATTAGTGTCATTCAGGGCTTGGGACTGAAATTAAACTTAAGCTAGTGCCGAGATGCTTGAATGATAGAGAGACCATGGTAAGGCAATTTAAAAAAGTGCAGAGAATAATGAAGCAGAACACAATACAGCTCCACATGTACCAGTACCACACTTCTCAGCGACATCAATACTCCTTAGAGGTTTTCACCAAAACCGTTACCAGATTTCTATGTTGTAAGCGACAGCTATTATGTCACGATTTTCAAGCAAACTCTGAGTCGTGAATAAGGTTTAGAGATATTTGGGTTATTTTGACCTATTTCCCGCATTGCATCGTCTTGCTGTGGCTGTGCCCACCGGTACTAAATCCTTCAGATAAATGGCGAATAGACACAGACTTAGAACGCCTTAATCTTACCCCAATACCCCATTGGTTATAGTGAAGGGGTCTGAAAGGCAAGTAGCCTACCCCATTTCATTTGTATTCTTATGCTGACTCACCAGAAGTGGCTTATCCTTTAACGCAGTGGTCCCTAAACGGGGGGGCGTCAATGGATTTCACCGGAGGCACGAGCCCTTATGCGTTCTGCAACATAGAAAGTTTGACAAATAAATTCATCATTGAATACATTTGCTTATATAACTTGTTTATTGTCAGGCTAATTACTCAAAGGGGGTATGGTAGAGAAAAGGTTAAAAACACTTCTTTAACGTGTTCAACGCCTGTCGTATTGTTGCATAATTAAGACGAACAGGAGAACAATACCCTTGCAAGTTTCGCGACAAACTTTGCCGGCAAAGGAACAGACATGAGTGAACTGTACCTTATCACTGTATACATAGGCGTACGAGGTGGGGGGTCGGGGGGCTACCGCCCCCACGGATCGAAAAATTTCAGGGCAAGCACAAGTGGCTCAAAAATCCTGAATGGTAAAAAATGTTTCAATAGAGTGAGAATTTTCAGGACAACTGTTTTTCAGGGCAAACGCATGTTGCTCAAAAATCCTGACGGTAAAAAGTATATTCAATACAGTGAAAAATTTCAGGGCAAGCGTAAGTTGCTCAAAAATCCTGAACGGTGAAAAAATGTTCAGTAGAGTGTATATTCACTTGGGGGTGATCCGTGTAATTTGTGCTAGTGTAGTGTGTAATCTGGACCAAAGTTGTGACTGGTTATAATGACTTTGATCTGGACCAAGCCCTCGTTTTCTGTAAAAGTCAAAAAATCGGATGTCGGTAGGTCAGCAACAGCTTGATATGAGAATTCGGTAACTCTTTCTTTGGTCGTTTTCGAGTTTGCGCTGGGTAGAGTTGCAGGGTGTTAAGATGATAGATTTTTTGATTAACACAAGTTTTAATGCCAGGTTTTTCGTGCTTTTTTTAGAACTTTTCAGTTATCTGTTGCAGCATTGATCTCAACATCAAATTTTAGCTGACTGGCTGAGTTAGGAAAATTTTTGAAGCGAGTTTTGTGAATGCAGTGTGTAATTTGTACTAACCCTTGTTGCAGTTTGTGTAATGTGGACCAGTGGCGCAAATGACAATACTTGCATAAAGTACTTCGAAAGTGTTTTATAGGCTATGAATTCTTTGTCCAAACAATTAACAAGCAAGGTAACTATAAAACAGATTTGGCAGAGGCTTCAGGCCCCATTCGGACAATATGAATTTGTTCAGATATGAACTAAAATTTTTTTGTCTGCCAATGATGGTGTTTCCAGTTGATTCACTAGGAATCACTGCTGCGGGAAAGTGGCAGTCTGAAACCAGAGCCGCAACCAGAATGAAGCCGAAGAGGCCATGGCCCCCCCCGAAAAAACTTGTTAAGATTTTTCGCTGGTGTTTTTATATCAATCTCAACTGTTCGAAAACAAACGGAATTGAACAGTCGGACTCATGTAGTGTCGTGTTCTCTCACTGACCAAGGTTTAACGTGACTTTTTGCGATTGGATGCAAAACTATCCGACTAAAGCATGCAACGTTGTTAGCAAAGTTGACAATTAATGCGGACAACACGAGCTGAGGTATAGCCTGAATTAAATGAAAGGGCGCAGTATTCTTGCAAAGGAGTACAAATTCAGATGTGACATTTTTGAGAGGATTATTTGCATGAAGTATTGCCGAACCAAATACAAACATACTAGGTCAAGACATGATCAACCCGAAGCGCACCACGCAATGGAGTGTTATGCAATACCGCAATGTGTCTCACAGCACGGTTGGCATTGTGGCTAGTGGGTATGCGAAGCCAGGTAGAAGGGTCTCAATTTTTAAATGTACAGCAGGTCACTGTCAGCGCAGCACACAAACTTTGTTAATATCACATTTCTTACAGTTTCAGAGAGCAAATATAAAAAATCATCAGCAGACAAACCATTACTGGTCGCCATACAGTCATGGTGATTTTGTGTGAAAGCTGGTGTTGACTCTTCTTCGTTAGTCCTGAGAGCAGAATATGACAGATGTATATTTACGTGGTGCAGTGAGCCAGTACAGAGCCTTTAAGAGAAAATTTTTAGGCGGAACAAAACCCATTTGGGGCCTCTAAAACTTGCAAAATTATTTTGAAATAAATAAAAATCGAGGCTAATTAATGTGCATCATACTTCAACAAAAAGTGCTCGTTTATTGATCATATGAAACATTACGTTAAAACACAACGGTATTAAAAAATGTGACAATATTACCATTTTTTAAACATGACTTATAAGTGTTCATAGTCAAATCTAACCAAGGAAAAAATTAGAAAAAAATCATTTACCTATTATATGTGATTTTCTGGTATCCTTATTCGCAAAATTTCCAATAACACTCAAAATCAACTTGTCTGGTAGTGCTAGCAGGGGGCGAAGGTCCCCTAGGGAAGGAAGACAGATGCCTTCACGTGGCTCTCCCTGTTGTGGCATTTCTCGAAATGCTTACTAAATCTGTCAACTTGAGAGCAACCGCTGCTACCCGTACTGGATGTGTTCGGCATGGGGTGGGTCATCAAACGCCC
>JGI24021J15306_10010473_pt1 | contig 11503 bp, 4 predicted proteins | sample Ectturendosymbi1_FD_15306 | JGI IMG/M metagenome (IMG submission 15306)
TAATACCGAACTTAATTTTCCTGCAAAACTTCGTTTCGTACCAGAGTCGTGTTAACCGTGCCATCCAGCATCCGAACGAGGTAAGAATAAACGCATTGAGCTGTACAGCTGCTTACTAGCAGTTAAATACAAACTGGACGACGTTCCCGCTACTTCAGTTTTGGGCTCGCCAAAGCATACTAGTAACGTAAAATGACGAAACCAGATTCAAGGCAGCGGTTGCATTCAGCACCCTAACCGGCTCATGTAAGATAATCCGGAAAAAATTAACCAAAAAATTGAAACAAGCTGTCTCTCTGTTTCTACCATCTGTCTTACTCAATGCACAAAGACATCTCACAGGCATTACCCATAAAAGGAAACAAAAGTCAGCAACGGGACTCTTCACTTCTAAGCAGAATCGACGAAACGCAAGGCCTGTCAACAACCTGACCAGTGAGCACACTTAGGGATGATCGTGGACGCACCACCATCAACCTGTTTTGGCGAGTTAACGGGCCACGTTGGAATGGACGTGCGATAATGATCAAGACTGGTAATCCTTTTAAACGTAGTAATTCCGAGAACGCCTTTTGTTTGAAAAAAACTTGTCTAAATAACATTTATACTTTCAGAGCAGTTGGCGGCAAAAATACGAACGGAAGTTTTGCCGCAGAAAGCCAACGTCGCCTTTTCACACAAACTTGGGAAACAAAACATCAATACAGTACGTTGTAAAAACGTGGAAGATAGCCTGAGTCAGGAATCAATAATCGCTAAGCAATCATAGTGCTAAGCCAACACACGACATAATGGCTTTTTTAATCGAATCCAACTACATCAAACGTCAAAAGAGGAACAATAATTTTTTCAACTGTTTCAGCAAGCAAAAGAAACTGCGGTATGTTGCATTTTGCAAACGTGGTCTTTAACGTGTACTAAGTTCAGAAAACCATCTTTATTTGGTAGTTTTTCCTGCCGCAGTCAAGGCCTGTCAGTGGATTTTTAATTTACAGTATCTACGAATTTGAACGGTTCTAATTTGGTTTTGCAACGAAGCAAGATATCTTCAAGAGATCTGCAATGTTTCCACTATTATTTTCTTTGAAGATTTCCCTGTTTCACCGGAACAGATTCCCACAGATGAGGTACTTTCATCGTGGATCAAACAACGCTAAAATGAAAGCCTGCACAAAATTTTCACTGGTGCAAGCAGTAGACAGGAGTGTGCTGGACTGACAGATTAAAGGCTGCACAAGGGGGTCTCTGGCTCTTGTCAAGCTGACACTTACTGCGCTACCCCTAGCAGAAAAACGGAAGAACAAGAGGAAAAGCAATTTGCTTGTTCCAGGGTGAAAGCTGATGAAAGAAAACGAATGACCCTCGGTCAAACTAACAAAGGAGCGGTGTCGAGAAGTTTAAGAACAGCATAGAGATTGCGAAACATAAAGCTCAATTCTAAACAGGTAACAAAAACGCCAAGCTGCGGCCTTGACTTGCAAACTAATGCGACTGCCGACGTCACACCACAAGGGTTGAAACGGGGCACACGACGAATTGAGCAGACAAGGTTTGCTCTGCTTTTCCCAGCCACCCAAGAAATGGATTCGGCGATTCGGAGCAGTGCCCAAGTCAGTGACTGGCAACATATTTAACACCGAGCGCTTCATCAAGCGTTGGCTGTCACATCTCATTGGTAGACCACAATAAGAGAGAGCGGCATTGTTAATACGGGGGAGGAACACAGAAAAAACGAGGGCGAGGTTCACCTTGCGATGCAGAAACGCTTTCCAAATTCGCTTTCATTCACAACGAAGACAGAGCAAGCACATAATTAACGGAAGCTTTCGAATCTTGCCCGTTACGCTAATGTAGGCATCGCATGCCGACCACTGAGTTCATTGCTTAGCTGTATCGCCACAAAACAAGTCGCGGCGCGAAGTGAGCGCTAACGTGTAAGGGGCCTCGTGAGAAAAGCCTTGCCCTGTTCGGGGCTGGTGTAGATTGGCGCGCGTTTGTAGTGGTCCAGCAGTGCGTCCAAGGACTCGAACTTGCGTTGGCCAATGCCGAAGTTGCCGTCCGGCAGGGCAGTCACCTTGAAATGTCGAATTCGGCCGGGCACCTTCATTGAAATCGAGTAGCCGCTCTGTACAACACAAAACGCGCATAACACTATTGCTAGCATGCGGTTTTGAAAAAATTTTCTATCGAAATAATTAAAAAATGTATCTACATTAAGGCTAAAGCAACTGTTTAGCCATGTTTTTGATTATGAGGCTTTAAACACGTTGTTTCCATGAATCCATGTAATAAGGTTCGCGTGCCCGGCTCAACCACAGATACAGCACATTAATTTTGTATGAGCTTTTCCTTGCTTGTGCAAAAACGTTATAAATTAGGCACCAAAATGCGGTGGTTTTGATCGAAAATGAACTAAACCTTCAACGAGAACGAAATCTGATTTTTGCCGTATAACTTCAAAGCATGCGACTTAGATCAACACAATAAAATAATTTCTAGTTGAACACAACTATTCACTTCAAAATATTCGTGGTCAATCTTACGACAATGCATCAAACATGTAGAAAGGGTTGCAAGCACTTTTTAAAAACAATAAGCATACAGACCTTGCATCATGCGCAGCCGATTCGCTCAAACCTTATTGGAGAAAAAGCAGTGTCTGTTGTGCCTGAAGTTGTTGACTGCTTTCGCATTGTGCAGGAGCTATTTGATTTCTTTTAAAAGAACCCACGAAGATGGGCAATTTTAAAGACACAGGGCGATCTACATTTTACTTTGAAACTAAGTGGTCGGCACACAATGAAACAGTCTGGGGAGATCAAAAATGGATATACAGGTATTTTACAAACTCTCAAATATAGTTTTGACGAAAAAGTCTGAATGTCAACGAGATGTAAAGATTTATAGCATAATGTTGTAAAGCTGGAATGTGCCATTTTGGCAGGCGTTTGGGAAGAAGTGTTGGAACGTTTGAACAACACAAATAATAAGCTTCAATCCCTTGGGTTTGATGTATTTCAAGGTTATCATCTTCTGCCATCATCTTTATTCGAGTTTGTTAAAGAAATCCTAGACAACTCTGCCAAGAGGCTTCCATAATATGAATCAAATGCAAAAAGTTTATATGAACATAGCATTAAGTTATTCCGATGCTACCGCTCGCATTGTTGTTTAGTAACCCAGTTATAAAGAGAATTGAATTGTGAGTAGATCGCGGAAAGGTTTAAATTCCTTTCAGACCTAATAAACAAGTCCAAATTTATAAGAACAGTTGTTCACAAACTGATAAATGAATGTAATCAGTTCATAGAATATATACACCTTAGATCACAGGTTCCCAACCTTTTTTGAAGCTGGTACCCCTTTCATAATTAAACAAGGTGGCGTTCGCACCCCTTCGTTTCAAATGAAAACGCAGAAATCACGAAAACAGTCTGATTTTGGTGAATCTTCATTTTTTAAAATTACTACTCGTAATACGTAAGCCTACTGACAACACTACAGAATACACCCAGTCGTACTCTTTAACTTTCGTATCTTAATGGTCATTAGAATCACATCTTAATGGTCAAAACTAAGGACTTTTTTGTTGCTGCTTATCCGAAACTACCGTTCATGCCTTCGTACACAGTTACTCAGAGCCACCCGCAAATCGTTTGACGGGTTCAAACGATTCTGATACTTGTTTTTCAAATGCNGTAGAGAGGAAGATCCAGATTCATGTTGTTGGAAAGAGCACTAGAATAGACAGGGCTTTTNTNNTCAACTTTGCATGTTTTTGTTTTATTTGGTTTTGGTGACAGCAATCGGCGGCAGGCCGAAGCCTGAAATTTCCTTTTGCCGGAGCGGTTGGGGTGAACGTTCTTGCCCAAGGAGCGCTACAGCGATTCACTCAGTGGTCGTGGATCGAACACCCATCCTTCCAATTGAGAGGCGATCACTTTACCACTGAACTAATGCCATCTTTACTTGGAATAAAATTTATATGGTTAGTGCCTAAAGGAAACCTTTACTGTGCGTTACAAATCACGAAAAGATGGGGCAGTTCCGGGAGAGAAAAAACAACAAAACAAAACAGTTCCGACACCAAGTAATGACCACACACCGTTTACTTAATATTGGCTTTTGACGGCTCTGTCAAGAGAAGCAAAGTTAACGGCGTGTTGCACTGTTTTGATTGTCAACAAAATCACAAAACAGCTGAGTTTATTTTCAAAGCTAAACTTAAAACCATAGAAAACCAGTCATCCAGCAAACTAGATATAAAGTGAGCTACACAGCAAACGATTTATCGTATTTTTATACGTCATCCTGGCCATGTTAAATCCATCGCGTTTCCTGCAGGGAAGCAACAGTAAAAAAGCGCGTGTAACACTCACCGAGGTCTCACTGTCGCGCACAAGAAATTCGCCATTGTGTCCTTTCTCCTGCAGCATCATCTCCGCTCGTTGTCGCGAGATTCTACCGAAATACCAGTCGCCCTTTCCGTCACCATCTGATGAATCGGTCTGCTAACAAAATAAGGAGCACTCGCTGGTGGCAAGTTGTAGTGAAACCATGGTTAATGAACAGTGCGTGGCAGGATAGTTAAAGATCCCAACTTGAGTGTTAAACTGAAACCTACGTTCTGCAAATGATTTTCAATCCAACACTCAGAATCCATGCTGCGTGTTACGCAAGAAAACAGAGCCAGTACAGCTCCTCGGCAGGAACAGCTGACAGGAACATCGTGCAATGCGCTAGATGCAGGTTTATTTCTATTTTTAGATCTAAAACCATTTAAACACGACTTAGCTGGGCAATGCAGATCTTATTTCTGCCATCATGGTGGATCCTCCGAGTAGTAACAGCAAATTGCGCCAACGCACGTTTCGAGCTAAAAACCGCGAGGACATCGATGAGAGAGCATAAACCGAATCCATTGCCTTTTTCCTATTACGAACATTATGACCAGTGTTCCCTTGAAGAAAATTCTACACGGAGCAAATGTTTGTTTTGTTTTGCACGAAGCGCATGCAATTGCGCAACCATGCTGACACACAAACAGTGAAGATACCGTAACAAATTTAGACGGGGTCGGCAACCTGCGGCACGCGCGCCACGCCAAGCAATTCCCAATGGCACGCAGAAGCTCAAGTTTTACCTGTCAATTTTGTTATGATTCACACAGAAGGTACATTGACCTTGACTTGTATGAAAATACGTATTTTGTTGGCACACTGAATGGTTTGGAGCCTTACATCGGCACACATCTACCGAAAGGTTGCCGACCCCTAATTTCGAATTTTGCAAGTGCGCGCGAATGAGATAACACGGCGCAAATATTCTGGTGGTGCTGCGCAGTTGCGCACCTCAGAGGGAACACTGGTTATGACAATTTCCTTTGTTAGTGAATTCTCAAACAATATATTTGCCCCATAAAAAATTCCCAGAAACGACACTATTTATAGATATCAATCCTATTAGAAGAGATTCTGAGAAATCCTATGTAAATTAATCATTAACATATTCAAACAAGATCGAACCTGTTTTCTTTCGCTGAGACATTTCGGTCATTTGTCCCATAATTGTATTTAAACCCGCCGTAACAGTATTCACTGGTTTATATTTTTGGACATTATGACCGGATTGACTGCATTTTTTTGGACATTGAAAAAATTCGGTCTATGACCGAATAAAACCAAGAGTCGAAGAACACTTTAATGGCACCACTATCAACACACGTGAAAGAAAGGCTTCTTGAGGCAGTTTCTTTAAGTGTGGAAAAAATATCTAGTAAATGAAAACACTCGCTCAGACGACGATAAATTTGCCTTCATTAAGTCTACGCTCTCAAACGGATGTCTTAAGAGACTTTTTACACTTGGTAAATTGAAAATTCAAAGCTTTCGGTTTGCTATGAGTTCGAGGAATCTGCCTGTCATTCTCTGCTTTTATAACTTCGCGATGATTTCGACTTACACATGTCGATATTCCAACAGTAAGTCTCCATGAAGGTGACGCAGTCGATCCAATCAGCAAATTGTTTCACTAGGAGATCAATTTATAACGTATTTTACGCATTTTCAGTCCTGGAACTTGCAAGGAAACGTCTACGGGTGTAACGATGAATACACTAAACCAAGATTTATAGAAGCATGCGACTGTAGCCCAAAACAAGAGCTGTGACCATAACACAGGGCCTCACAAAAGCAAAACTGACGCCACTAAAGCAAAGGCTAGCTTCAAGCAACGTGATGAGCCAGGCGCGTATCTCGGGAGGACGATGGGGGCAAACTGCCCCCCCATTCCGAAGGCTGCACCAAAAATTTTCAGGTAAATCAAGCTTTTGATGTGTAAGCCGAAGAAATACTTCAGTGCAAATCAACGAAACTGCTTAAGGAACCTTTCCTACTTCAGCCTTTAGTCGAACTTGATCAAAGCAGTGTGGTTTACCAATTGTCCATGACTAATCAATGTCCATGATTTGATTAATCAAACGTTGTGTACATATGTGTCGGAAGGATTTTTTCCAGGGGGAAGTAATGGGTTTTTCCAGGGGAAGCCAAGGATTTTTCTAGGCGAGGCCAAAGATGGTGACATTTCCTTTTCCCACTCGTAACTAAAACAACCTTTTTGCTAAAAATTTAGTAGGAAAATGTCGAATTTCAAACAAGGACCCCTTCTGCCCACCCCCTTACGACGCCCATGGTTGTGTATAGGGTAAATACTGGAGAATCTATATCATGGCTGACATTTACCTGTGGTTTAAGCTCCATGTGGAAGTTGGTGCTAATGAAATACAAACTTGTACCTAAGCGCTTGTAATCACTAACCGAAAGTAAAACAATGAGTCACGCTTTTCGCAGCTGTTTATAACAAACCAACTTGCTGAATCCAACCTAGTGGTGATTTAAACATCATTTCAAGACCATCGGAAAAATTCCTCTCTGACAACTCTACAAATAGGCTACTGTATAGCTTAGGCCAGGGGTGTGCAATCCATGGCCCGCGGACCAAAAGTGGCCCAGGAGGCCCGTAAACTGAAGTTTTGTGGCCCGCGGAAAGGTCCAGATTTTAAATAGAGTGTGACATGAGGGCCAAAAACCTGAAAATGTATTAATAGAAAAATAGTTTGCTGCTTACTTTCCCTTATGACCACGCCAGTTCACACGCACCTGGTATTCGCTTTATTCATACTCCGTTGCTCTACAAGCAAGCATCGCGATTTTAAAGGATATTGCCAATCTTCCGTGGGTGGCCAGCGAGTTGCTTAACCCGCAGAGTTTGACACATTCAGCTGTGGCTCATGGCCAATCTGGTTATGTGTATTTGGCCCGTCAGTGCTGCATGGTTGTAAACCCCTGATTTAGGTCTACCCTTGTCTGCAGCATCAGCCGGAGCCCTAAATGATCATCGTAGGTTTGTGATTTTGTAGAGTTTCCAAAGTGAATGCGTGAATATAGCGGTTATATACGTTTTACAGCATGTGCAGGTTTTATTTTTAAGGAAAATGTTAGATATCCGGTATGGCCCTGTAGGGACCCGATTTCCAGTGGCTTATTGTGGCCATTTTGGTAGGGTGTTCACCAGGCTCGCAACCAGCCCAAAACTGCGAAGAAGGTTCACCAGCTGCGGTGGTTGTCGCCTACCACAAGCCATTCGAACACTTGAACAGATTGGCAGTTCATCATAATAATCAAACCACGCGCAGCACGTACGCTAGAACGTCGACAGCATCGGGCACGAACAAGAATTAATTAATTTAATTTATCGTGACAAACTCTTTTCAACTGAACTCACTGACAAGCAATAAATAGCATTTTCGACAAAGAATCATCAAAGTAGCTAGAGTCTAGCTCAATCGCCAGCAAATTACAAACGATCCAGGTCAGGACTAAGGCTAAAAAAACACTCACTCAGAAGCACGTAACTCCATGCTACGACAGGATTGCTTTCGTTAGACAGTTTGAAGTAACGTAGGGATTGCACGAATTCGCTTTGAGTGCAAGCAGGGATAGCTATATTTAATTAGTGGAACAGCTCACAAAACCGACCTAGTGTTCCCAATTTTGGATAAACAAGAATAAAGACTCACTGATGTGTTCTATTTGGATAAGATATCTGTACTGAGGATGCGTAGAGTTACGTGAAATCAATTTCCTTTTAAAACCATTTTGCTGACAGATTCGACTGTGTCGCCTTCGTCGAGGCTAGCACTGATGAACGCTTTAGGCACTGCCTGGCCTGATGCAGGTACAGCTTTAGGCACTGCCTGGCCTGATGCAGGTACAGCATATTCAAGGTCTGTTGCAAAGTGCGGCTCGTGGTTGTAGCAGGAAGTTTCTTGTGCGCTGATCATCGACATCGTCGTCACGGCCCGACCAGTTGTTAGAACGGTGGACTCGAGTTTTTCCATCTGATCAGCGATATCTTCGTGGAGTTACCATCTCCAGGGCATTACGCCATAGTGTCTCCCAAGAGACAGGGGAATTCTAAAGCCTCAAGTCACGCTTGGCTACTTCCCTGTAGCCAAGCTTGGGTACTAATTATATTACCAACAACGGTTACAGCATAGGCTAACTAAATCGTAGCACCATTGCCTGATCTATAACTTGACAGGCCAGTCTTTCCTGTTTCTTGAGTGGGGAGGAGTAAACAAGAAACGAAGGGCACTTTTAAAACTGCAAACTAACCAGCAGCAAAACAAAACTATACGGCAGAGAAAAGAGGTTCTCCACTTTTACGCATGCTGTATTGGTTGTTTTTATAACTAAAAAGTCGTCACATTTCACCAGCCTGCAAAACTACCTTTAAACAAACTTTCCCAAACTTTGGGCAAACTCTTTAATTGTCGGAGGTCTATTCCGTTTGACAAAAATTTTTGCACCGGTTTTATGCTTAAAAAAAGAAATAGAAAATGGGGACACCACGGCCCCTCTGGCGACGTTTTTGAAAAGAGGTTGCAACTTGCGAGGAAAAATGCTTCTTAAAAGTTGTGTGATAGATGTGATAAGCCATAGAAATGGGTGCTTATCTAAAATAAGGAGCCACGCTTTGACGAACGCGATAGACAATTTGGATTGACAACTGCCCCATCTAGCTCCTACGAATCTGTTGCGAGTGAACCACACGTTTTTATTGCGAGTGGGCTACGCTTGAACTAACGGCCAACACAAGGAAGCAGAGTGTGCAGCTGATGCCCCAGGTGGTGTTGTTGGTGACGTTAACATACGTTCAGCATCTGGATAACCGCGTTCATCAGCCAGTGAATTTTACAGGAAGCCATATCGTAACCGAAGTTTTGGTATCAATTCAAACGGCTTAATTACATTTAAGTCCTTGCTACACTGCACGAAGGCTTCAAAGGGCAATCATGTACAGCTTGCGACGAACACCAGTCATGTTGATCAGTGCTACAGCGTGTTAGATCAAATTAAAAGGGTCGTTCCTCCAAGCTGACATGGATCTCGTGCTGTACTGTACACATCAGGCAATTTGTAAGTGAACCAAGAAGGTAGTTACAAAATACTTTTTCTGAGATGAAGATAAACTAGTAGTTGGCCAACAGATGGTAGCACTAACAATAATCAACGACAATTGCTGTTGTTCAACAGCAAGTCTTTTGCTGAAGCAAATTTCAGAGTAAACAACAACTTCAAAATAACGTGTGTCTGCTTTGTAACTATAAACTAGAGCCAATGAGATTGTGGGCCGCGGCTTTTTTATCTAGAAGCCATCCAGACAACGCAGAAAAAGGTTGCGAAAAGCAGAACTACAGGTCTACACACATTTGAAGTTCAGCTTCATTCATGGCAGGAGTAAAAAATTTAGGATTGAAAAGGAGTAAAAACATAAAAAACGTTTCTGTCGCATCACTTGGCAACGCGCACATTAAAACTCACAACGTTGAATATGGACACAAAACAATGACATCCGAACTAAGAAATTAGAAAGTGACGACGAAAGGAATTTTGATAAAATCGCTAGAAACTACTAAAATCTTGCATCATGTAACCCGGAAAACACATAGAACTCGGTTCTATACCGTAAGAAAATGCAAGAAAGCACATCGTAGGTAAGTATTTCTAGTGATTGAGTATGCTGGCCACGTTGTGCTCAAAAATATCTAGTTAAACGACGGGTGCACCGAAGCTGTGAGGATAATAAACCCAATAGGTTATACTTTTTTATTTTCAGTGTTTCTGCGGGGAAATTTTGTTTTCTGCGAATACAATGTAACTTTTAATTTTTCGAAAAGGTTAACGCTATCTCTTATAAGTACAAGCAATTTTCCCGGAATTCACCGACCAGTATTGTTAAATCTGACACCTGATTTCGACAAGGTCTTCCTAAACCATAGGATAATGAGGTTTCATTTGCAGGTAGAGAGTTAGCGTCATTCTGCAGATTACTGACACTAACAACTCTTTAGGTTGTTCAGGTGACAAGTTGTCAGCCTGGATGGCATTCACTACACAACTTCAAACAAGCACACTGGTGTCTGAAATGTCTGCGTAAGTCGAACTTGTACGCCGCAGATGCATGTTTTGTGTAAAATCAGCATCAAGCACAAGCGTTTCCAACGTCATGATAACTTTGATCTAACTTACAAAACAGTCGTTTTGTTTGCCACTTCAATTTCATTAAATAAGAGGGTACTTTCAACTGTTTTTTTTCGGTATTTTTGTTTCATGTTTCCCGTCGCGAGAGAAACAAAAAGCTGATTTACAGCAGCTACTTATTTTTGTGAACATCAATACAACTAAAATAACACTTCCTAGGCGTTAAAACTATTTTTCTATAAAACACCTTACGTTACAGCACATACAATAAAAAGAGGAAGACAGCATGGCCTTGTGACGAAACATCTTGGAGCATCACAAAGAAGTAGCCAGCTCACTGTGACCTAGGAAATCTACTGCGCAAGTAAAGCATTCGTGTGAGAAAAATCATAGGCGTAGCCACGCTGTAGTTTTATGTATAGCCAACGTAGGCAGCTCGAAATTCTCATACAATTGATATACAGTTAACAATGTTTACAGAACAGTGAATTTCTGTCGCGCAAATACCATGCGCGCGTAAGTTATTTGACTTACCGAGGTACTGCCATTTCCCATTTGACAAACAGCATCGTAATTCGTCATTGGCTCATCTTCGATTACTTCTACGTAGGTCTTCGGTACAAGACCGGTAGCACCGGAAGCGTTCCTGGCGAGCCACCATTCCGGGTCGTCGGGCGGCTGTTCAATTATATCAAGTCTTTCGTCGGCCTCGATCGGCAATTCTTCCGCATTGCCAGAATTGAAGGTGTAAAGTGCACGCACGTGCTGGATGCACTCCTGTCGTGCCGCACCAGCGCTCCCAGCGTTCGTCGTCGCCTTGGCGACATAGTTCGACGGGAACCAGCCAGGTTGGCTGCTTGGCTTGTCTGCGTCTCGCCCGAACCACCATCCGTCACCTTCCTTTTCCATTACTAAAACGTGCATGCCCTTAGTCAACGTAAGTTCGTCATCTTTGGTCG
>JGI24021J15306_10010475_pt1 | contig 11503 bp, 8 predicted proteins | sample Ectturendosymbi1_FD_15306 | JGI IMG/M metagenome (IMG submission 15306)
CTCGACCTCAAAATTGTTTAAAAAGATTTTCCGATCTGTAACCTGATGATATTTACTGCGTTTAAGTTTTAAAACTATACTGTTTCTCGTCCATTTCCACAGCATGTATAAACTTTATCAAAGTTGTATGGGTCGAAAATGCGCAGACAACCGTTATAAAACTAAGAAACATATGCGATTCATGCATAGTTGAAAGCAAAACCTGTCAGTACCTACCCTTATGGCTGTTAGATACAGCCTACCCTTATTAGTTGGACTGGACGAACCCATGAAGGTATTTCGGATGTAGCTAAATGCGGAAAAGGTATCTTGGCCCACAAGCCAAATAAAATAATACTTTTTACCGTAACACATATGCGATTCATGCATAGTTGAAAGCAGAACCTATCAGTACCTACCCTTATGGCTGTTAAATACAACAGTCCAACATACAGTATGTTCAAAGAGGTAAGAAAATTAGTTAACATACAGTAGATTCATTAAAGTACTCTCATTGACTTCTTTTTCATCGTGACTGTTGCTTAATGAAAACATCTTTGGAAGCTGTCAGCTGAGAGTATTGCGATAATAACTTTCAATTGCTAATTGCAGCAACTTTAAGGGACATGGGAAACGTGTGCATGGCATAAACTAATAATACAGAAACCGTTACGAAAGATTTTGGAATCCAAGCTTTGTTTCCAACTTAAACTTCATCACAAATGACAAAAAGACTATAGTGAACAGAGGAACGGTATATTGCTGAAAATAGTCATCACGACTCCAAATTTTCCAAAAACGTATTCTTACCGCTACCTTTTGCCCACCTCTGCAATTAGGCAGTGACCTATCAGTTCGCAGACGAGAATGAGAACCGCTGTGGAAAACGCAACTATTTCTGCTCGGGCAAATCACGGGTAGGAGAGGAGATTATAATACACACACAACCACTTGAAATAAACACATTGACGCAATGGCTATACCTCACTTTAAAAATCATCGGTTTGTTCCCAAAACGTTGCCCAATACTGCCTGATGACTTCTATGGAAACTGCTATGGAAGTCATCAGTGAGTGTTGAGCAATGTATGGACAGTTTCTCTGGCGAATAGTCCGGGGTTGTGATCATCGGTCACATCGATTAGTACTTGGTTTCAATGCCAGTTGAAAAAGCAGTGTCGTCAGTTGAAGGGCAGTTGGTATAGGAACACAGATGTGATACTGGTCGATTGATAATCCTGGAGGCAGGTAAGGATTATCTGCTTCCCAGGATTACATTTCGACGAACCGAAGGCGTTAAGCTCCTCCGATGAAATGGTGCAGTGCATTAGTTCTGGCGTAGCAGCTCACGCAGAGTTAAGTATGAATTCAGTGTGGTCTAAACCTGTTCGGTTACATGCTTTCCTGGTGTTTGGTGTTTTTTTATCTTTTATGATATTTTTTCTCTTCCTGTGCTTTCTGGTAGTTTTTCGTGGATTGCTCATCTGTTTGTCATCAACACTGTTTTCCACACAAGAGTGGTTCTTAATTTATTTTGCCGGGAAAAGCATAGGCCTAAAGCAGTGGTTCCCAAACTGTGGTACGCCTACCACTAGTGGTACGCGAAGGCCTTCAAGGTGGTACGCGAGACCCTTCTGTTATCCTACACAAAAGGAATACATTTTGTTTTCACTTATCGGGTTCTGTTATTAAATTCCTGCATTTTTGTGTACTTCCCTTATTAGTTTCGAGAAATGGCCACTATAATTTCTCACAGCCCTGTTGTCCATGCCGCATTTTCGTCAAGTCTGGTTTGCCAAACTTTTGATGCAATGATATTGGGTAGGTTGAGTTTTCCCGGAACAAAGTGTTTTCAAGGTGGTACCCGGTGAAAATACAGGGGTCACAAATGGCACGCGATCAGAGAAAGTTTGGGAATCGTTGGCCTAAGGTAAGGTTGCCAGACGTCCTTGAGCGCCAAGGTCTTTTCTTGAATTTGCTATTGAAACTGGTTATGCCCTTGATCCTTGCAAAACATTTTGTTGTCCTTGAATATTTTGCAACGTCATTGAAAGTTCTTGAACAGCTGTTAAATTGTTCATCAAGTAGCTATTGATCACATTGAACATTCAAGAATCAAAATTAAACAATGTAATCCCACAGAATAGCATATATATTTGTTCCATCTTAAACGCTTTTGTAGTAAAAAGTACCCATTGTTGTTCAGGAATGTTTGTTTGAAAAAATGTGCTACACCACTCAACCTAAAAAGTTTTTTTCAAAGTAGGTGTGAAGTAAAATTTCAATGGTCACAAAACGACACAATGTCCTTGAAAAATTGTCCCGTGATCTGGCAACCCTAGCCTAAGGTTTTCTTCCACTTATAAAAAGTTATAAAACCCGATTTGGCTTTGACCATACATTAGAAAGAGTAGACCCTGAAGCAAAACATTAGATGTTGTAAAGCAATTAGGCAATGCTTCTCAAAGGCTACTTACCAATGAGATTTTGAATATTTTTATATTTCATAAACTGGTATTCAATAGGAAAGATTCTGATTTAAAAAATGAATATGTCGTATGCAACCGACATGAGAAAATCACCTTTGAAACTGCTATGTTTTCGAGCTAATATGGTGAAAAACTGAGCAAAAATCTTTCGACTCAAACATTTTCTCTTCCACACCGATGCCACGATGCCGCTGCATGCGCTGTTTGCCATATACAGTACACGATTCGCGTAAAACTGGCAACTGTAGGTTATGCAAGCTTCTTCAAAGGTCTGAAAACGTTACAACGTATTTTTTGAAGGCTTGGTAAAGCGTTATCACAATATAAACTAAACGTTTTTATCAACATAGCTTTTTGAATCTTTGAAATTAGGAATTAGTTTTGTTGTAGGGTTTAATAATGAAGCAACGTCATTTTTATTGGCTCGAGAAAGTTCATTTTTAGGTAACCTGTCTGATGAACACACACGTACGAAAAACAACCTGCACCAAGGTTACCCAATAACCATCCTTTGCGCTTGAAAACTTTATGAGAAAAAAGTACTTACACTTCCAGCTTTCACCTGCGAGAAGTCTATCATGGGCGACACCTGCAATTGCATTCAGTAAAATTAAATTATTCAAGTGCAAATCCTTTGGATCCGATGTCACAATAAATCAATAATGAAATATGCCACATGCGGACGGTTAGATTATTATGTCTCTTCCAAAGCTCCACATGTCTTTATTCAGAAAATTGAAGTATTACACCAGTTCATTTTCCCTTAACATGTATGACGTTTCCAAATATGGAAAGAGTAAATTTATAAAAAGCCACGCAGCAATAGATTCTGAACTAAATTACTAGCACGAAGTTGCTCTCACAATTACCTTTGCCCGAGGAACTTATCAAACAGATTTGCATCGTAGTGTTCGCACCAGTGTTCACAGCATTTTGGATGCCTCTGAGGTGTTTGACAGAACTAACCACAATCTACTGTTTACAGTGCCGGATTAAGGTAGCGCGGGGCCTGTAGCATTTCAAGAGCGCGGGGCCATAAGTTAAAAAAACATCTCAACACCTGCCAAATCAAAAGGCAAGGCATACGTGTTTCTAGCTTCGCTCTCTGCATGCTCTATCAAGTTCGCATCGTGACATGACAGTGTGAGTGTATCGTGCTGACTGCTGAACAACAGCGTTGCCAGATGATTGTGACCTAAATCTGCTAAATGGTGTCACAAAAAATGCTAGATTCTACTAAAGGTCTTGTCAGAAATTTTCAGCTAAAATCTGCTAAAAGCAGTGGAATGCTGTTAAAAAATATGTGACTTTTAACATGATTAAAAGCAACGTATGAAGTTATACAATATACTAATTTTTCGTCTTGTATTCGTTCTCAATAAGCATGGGATGAAAATGCCGGTCTTGGCCAACACACATTTCGGTCCACAGTTTTCTATCAGTCAACATTCATTTTGACTTTTTGAGCAACGTAACTTACCTCGTTTTTTTGTATGACACACAGTTCTTGACGGTCACTTTCAAATGTTGCATGTTTTTGTACAGTGAACAATGCTCAGCGATAAACAATCTGAGCATAGCTTCAGCCCTACAACTTTCTAAGTCTGGTCTTTGTAACTTAAAATTGTGTTACATTAGGAAGCATGCAAAAGTTCTTTTGTCTTATCTGAGTGCTTTTCTACCATTTATGCCTTTTAAGCACGCAATATTTCGTTATGATTGCATTATTGCAAACTTTGCCAAAAGGCTTTTGTTAAACTGGCAACATAGGTAGTAAGCGCTGAGCCAACCTTTAAGTTCTGAAACTTGCAACCACATATGTCGAAACTTTAGGCAGCTTCGACTTACCAGGAAGTTTTTTTTACCAGACATTACTACTTACTAGCGTAACTGAACCACTTGGAAATATCGTGCCGTGGAATAAAAACATATTCTACCAACCAGGGTCGTCGCCAACGAGGGGGGCAGCGGTGCCTGGTCCCCCCATTGAAAATATGTTCCCCCATTTCATGTTTGGACCCCCGACTGCTGCATACATCTAATATTGCATTTAAAAGATGTGGCCCCTTGTGGTTTTTGGACTCCCTACAGCGAAATCCTGGCGACGGGCCTGCTACCACTGATGTCTTTTAACCTAACGCGCTCACCAAGCACACAAGCAAATGATTTAGGCCTCACCAAGCCATCTAATTACTTGTTATTATGATACAATTATCTGCTTGAAGCAGCTTCTTTGCATCATAATAAAAATTCTAAACAGTTGCAGGCAGCTGGTTGTGCTTTGTCCTGGTGTTACTCTATTAAAAATGTCATGAAGAAGATAAGTATATTTTTTGTTGAAGAAGGTGTAAAATTTTCATCTTGAAAAACTGTTGGAACAGATTTTTTGTCAGGAATTTGTTACCTGCTAAATCTGCGGAAGGGTGGATAAAATCCTGCTAGAAAATCAGCTAACTGCTACATTGAAAATTTTACAGCTAACAGTGAGAAAATCCTACTAGATTTAGCAGCAAATCAGCAAAAATGGCAACACTACTGACCACCATCTTATGCCTTTTGTTGCGCAACTGTACAAAAAGAATCAAACAAGCTTTCTGGACACAGACAGCGTTCAGTTGAAAACCTTAGCTTACTACTTGTGGCAATTTTTGCAAAATACTGACGTCTTAGACTGAAAAAAATTGATTAATACATAATGCAATAAATAAGATTTATTACAGAAGACTGCGAGGCTCCCAAAAGCCCGGGGCCCGTAGCAATTGCTACATTTGCTACTATTGTTAATCCGGCACTGATTGTTTACAAAGCTTTAAGCGCAATGTACCTATGTGCATAGTAAACTGCTGGTGAGTGTGAGTTGGTTGAGGAATCAGACCATGCAAGTGAAATGGACTTCTTAACTTTCAGACCTTTTTACTGTAACCAACAGTGTAAAACAAGGGGAGCCCTGAGCTGAGTCCCATATTTATTTGCTCTTTACCTTGATGAACTTTCAGTCCAGCTGGGTATACAGCCAGAACAGGACACCTGTGGGCAATATGGTGGTTATGAATCACCTACTGTTTGCTGATGATATATGCGTGTTTGTTCCCAGTATCGCTGATGTTCAACATCATCTTAATACATGTTGCGACTATGCTGTTTAATATGAAATTGTTTATTCGTGTAGTTTTTCCGCTACAAACTCGTGTAGTTTTTCCGCTACAAACTATAAATAGCCTGCTGCACGGCTTTATCCCTGAATGGCAAAAGTGTGAAGTTCCCCGAACAAGTCAAATATTTTAGGTGAATTACTTCATGCTGCACTGGAGGATGGAAATTACAGGCAGAGGAGAGTGAAATCACTCTGTTGTGCAGCAAGCAAGATCGGAGGCACCTTTTCTCAGTGCTCTATTGCAGCTAAAAGCACTATATTTCGTGCCTATTGCATGTCAGCATATGCCTGCTAATCGTGGTACAGGTAGTCTAGTTTAGTATCAAGCGCCTCTGCGTTGCCTACAATAATAACGCCTATCGCTTGTTCGGTGGTTTGGAAAAGTTTGTCTTTCCTGCGACCGTAAGCTTGCTTCATGACAAACGAAACGCTGGTAATTTCTGAGCAACGTCCTGCAGGTGTTTTTTTTACTGACTTGTACGTTTCATTTTTCAGGTCCCATGCGGCATGGGACGCCGGAACGTGGGTGCATTCAGGGGGCACTGCCACCCTGCCCTTTGAAAGGGGGGCAACGGGGATACAGGTTCCCTTACATAACAGTGTTATAAGTAATTTCATGATTTGTCAAGATCAGTTGTTTGAAGTTTATTGAAGCTATTCGCGCACACATAAAATTCAGAATGGTTTTCTGTAATTTCTGTTATTAGTTTTGAGGTCAACATTGTTGCTAAACATGTAAACGCGAAAAGAATGGTTATTAAGGCTATGGGTGTGCTTTTACACTGAACTGAAGCAAACAGCTTTGAACTCGTGGTACGTCAAAGCCATGGGCGTCCGCAGGGGCGTCAAAACAGGGGCGAATGCACGAGGGGGGGTGATTGAGGTGGTCGCTTCCCCTAAAACCGACGAATTAACTTTGTTTACCATGACTGTGTACAAATCGGAAAACAGCATTCGCAATACAAGTCTATTTTGTCATCCACTATTTTGTCACAGAAGTGTTGTGAAGTATACTTCATCTCTCTTAAAGTAGTGAACCCGTAATGAGACTTGACCAACAAATATTACTGAAATCGTCCTCTAACCTTATTGGCTGGATCTGCCCCGGGGTCAAAACAAGCATTTGTCCCTCTCAAGAAATTGGGACTAAGAACTAAAACTTTCTAGGCAATTTGGCGCCAGTAGCTCAATTCCGATTAATTGATTTATTTCTTGCAATAACAGTTTAATTGCTGGTGCGATATTCACACAGTACAAGAGCCAGGTTCATTGTTCTGGGGTCATGCAGTGCTGAGCTTGCGTTTCACTCATGTCCGCTGCTTTTCCTGCAGGCATGCGCGTAGCCAGGGGGGCCTAGGGGCCATGTACCCAAAAACGTTTAGAAAAAATAGTCATTTGTGTTTTGTGAGGCGGTATCACAAACAAAATAGTGTTATTCGCCTAAAATCAAACATTTTGTCCCCAACCAAATTTTTTGGTCCCCCTAAACTTTTGGGCTGGCTACGCTACTGCCTGCAGGGGCAAGTTGCTAAACTTGCGAGCGGAATGTTTTACTGTTGGTCTTTATCGTGTAATAATAACATGGTAACAAATCTTCAAATGATCACTTCAAGTTATACGATATTAGATGTTTTGTCGCATGTGACTCTTGAACGCAGACATCTTGCCAGGTAATGTAGCGAGACAGTGACTGCTGATAGCGGCAAGCAGGGGACGCCGGAGAGCGGTGGCATTGATTCCCTGACCTTTCAAACGAGAGACAACGGGGGCAAAGGTGTCTTTCAATAGGTAATTTTATGATTTATCAAGATCGAATTGAAACAAGTTGTCCATAGTTTGTTTTATTATTTTTGAAGTCAACATTATTGTTGAACTGTAGCAAGGATACTTGGCAGGCCCAAACCAAATTAGGACACCAGAGGAGGCGAATAGTTTACTGATAAGGGCCATTTTTTTAAACCATGTCCAATACATTTTTCCAGGGAGGGGCAAACATTTTTTTCAGGGAAACAAAGCCCCCTGCGCCCCTCCAGTTGCGGGCCTGATAAGTGTTAACGATTTTTTTGTTTTTCATAAGTTTGCACTGCCCTCAACTTTTTTCTTCCCCCCTTGCCCTACCGACGTTCCGGCGTCCCTGCCCATGCCTAAGTACGCCATGAAAAATCCTCAAAACACTCTTCCAGAGTGTTGCGGTCATGTGCCGCGCACATCCAGGTAATAACTGAAGTTTTGCTGTCGAGTGAAGGTTCTATACGAGGATTTCTAAACAAGAGTTGCTCAAAAATTAAAATCATATTTTCTGTGAATGGGATAATTAGAAAAATAAAAATAATTGAGGTCTAAGACTAAGTCCAAAATTTTTCAGCGGTTACACTTCTTCCCGCACTATAGCTTGTTGTGGGTGTCTGACATGTAACCAAAAAGTTTAATTTACACAACACACATCAAAAAAGTTATCGCCAAACTTTGTTCCTTTACCCTGTGAAGAGAAATAACTAAAAATAAATAATAGGTCAGAAATTTCGCTTGACACCGGGCTGGTGAAATGAATTCAAGTTCCGCTTGTGGGAGAAGTAATGCACTGAAGTTTTCGCCTTCGTATGGCATGCAGTATGTGTAGTTTGTAGAAATATATGAGAGCAATATTGGCAGTATTGCTATCGCTAACTGTGTAAAGTTGTTAACGCGTTAAGATTCAGTTGAGAAGTCAGGAGGAATGTGACACCATTCAGGAGCCTGTATAATATGTGCTGTTAGATATTTCTAATCTATTTACATTGTGTTACTGGTATCTCAAAGATTACTGAGTCCAGTTAACTTGTGCAGAAAATAATGGGAATTATGTTTCCAGGCGCGATGTTTAAAAAATGGTAATTGTCACATTACTAGAATGGCGGTATATTTGAGCATAATGTTTCGTATGATCAATAAGCGAGCACTCGTTGTTGAAGTTTGATGCACATTAATTAGCCTCAATTTTAATTATTTAAAAATGATTTTGCAAGTCTTAGGGGCCCCAAATTGGTTTTGTTCCACCTAAAAAGATTTCTCTTGGAGGCCCTGCTCATTGCGGAGTGCATTGTTGGTAGCTTTGTTGTCAGCATTTGCCCTGGTAAGCTGGTAGTTGTGAAGATAACTTTGCTGAATCCACCTTTGTAAACATTTTAGTGTAATGTAGTAAGAAATTATTCAGGAAAATTATGTCGTAGCCTAGACCTGTGTTGTATCCTTTCACTGTACAAGAATAGAAGAGCCAGTTTCCAAGGTATACAATCAGGTAAAAGTATTCCTAGTCCGCGCCTGTAATATCCAGTGTATCTTGCATCAGAGTTGTCAAGTTAAAACTCAACACTTTACACCAATGAGAAATCCAATTATTTATAGCACTGTATCTTTCATGATAGTGCAGATATTTTAACAAAAGTGCACTTGTCTTACAGCAGTGTTCAGAATTTTTATCACAAGATGACGCTAATTTTATTAACATTGTGAAAATTAACATTGTGTTTCTCTACTAAAGTTCCTCCGTTTCGAACGATATTCCATAGAGAGGTAAGACTTTTCACTTGTATTGAAGTTAGTCATATAGAAAAATGTTTTATTATTTGCGTGGTATTGTTTTTGTTGTGTTTATCTATGTGGTCGTTTAATGGAAGTTTCACTGTTAGTTAAGAAAATCGTAGCCTAACTGTTCGTTAGGTCAGTCAACTTTTTGCCGTCCTAGGGTGAATTTAGGAGTATAGCCTAGCGTTAAAACCATAAGGTTAAACAGTCTTTTTGAAAGACCACTTCCCGCGCCTGCACAATGAAATTTTGTTTGATTGATCATTTCAATTAGGTTTACATTCTGGTAACTTCTGTCTGTTTGATTTTAAATGACTACCTCTAAATTTGACTGACAGTACCGCTATAAATATTGAACTCTTTGGTCTCGTCGCTACTTTTCAAAAGTCTTTTGCATTTGTGCGTAGATTTAGCTATTATTGCTGTTTACCGCTAATTCGTACCCATTTTTGTTTTTCCTTTGAAAATGACCTGTCGTATGATTGGTCGAAACGGTAGGATGTTTTCCTACAAATTCACACCAGAAGAGCAAAAAATTGACTGAAGAATGCCATGGTGGCAAACACGCAATTTGTTCGTTAGATCTTCCAATTTATTACTTTACATATTAGGCAGTCATTCTTGTATGTCATCGGTATACCTTGTAACTTTCTGCTTATATGAGTATTATGTGTTAAATGCAATATACTGTATAATGGTGCCCCAAACCACCTAGCACCGGCCCTGCGTGAAGTTTAACTAGAACAGGGGTTCCCAACCTTTCTTTGGCCATGTACACCTTCAGCATTTCGACAGATGAGCATGTACCTCTACTAAAGTTTCTTATGACCAAGAGGCTGAGTAAAATAACAAAAACCCACTGAATTTTTAATAGGTCATTTGGATGTTTAGAACCATAAGGATATACTTCGCTTTTATGTCTCAAACTTAATTTACTTAACAGCGAGCACATTATCATTTTCATTGATATATGTATATTTGGAAATAAATGATATATAAACATATTTTCCCATCTATTGCTAACTTCAAATGTACCCCTTCAGATAGGCAAACGTACCTTAGGTTGGGAACCCCTGAACTAGAAGGTTATCGCCGAGGATTTGCCAAAACAACTCGGGTTGCAATTGAAGGACAACTTCACGAACGCTTTCCTCGAGGTCAAAAACACGATAAGAAGTCAGCTTTGGTTTGCTGAGGAAGGTCAACGTTGGTGTAACACAAGCTGGCGACTACCTGGATTATCGAACTTCTTTGTTTAACGATCCACTTTCCCGCCAGTAGCTGAACTAACAAAATCAAACAAACAAATTGTAGGTCGGCGTGGACAGAGGCTTGATTGTGACTGTGGAAAATAGACGGAACGTCGCTTGTCTCCAACAAAGGAGCAATGAACTGACGTGACGTTGTGAGATCCGCACGCCTAATCTAAGAGCTTGAGCAGGTTAATTCACTACCGCGCTTGCCAAGGCATTCAGTTCGGAATAGGCTGAAGCTATGTGAACACTGCACAAGGGCAAGACCCCAGCCCACAGCGTTGACATCCCGTTCCCTGCTTATATTCGTGCCAGTCACAAAGCACCAAGTGGTTTCCATTACGCAGTGTTACTATTGTGACGTGCGTAATGTTCGGTGGATGTCAGCAGCTCTGAGTACGGTTCGCGCGAACTTACACAGCCTGGCCTTAAATAACTCACGCAGCCTGGCTGGCCTCCCGCTGGCTGTTTACTGGTTTGGAAATACGCCGCGACAGAGCAATCGGCCTGAAAATAGATTGTATAAACGATAGTAAAACTTTAACGAAAGCACGTATTCTTCTTCGCAGGTCCGGCTCGGCGCGTGGTCTCCGCGGCATTTAAAGCGTGGACAGCAATAATGTATTTACGGCGTGTTGACCGGACGGACGGCGCGATAGATCTCGAACGAAGCAAGAGCGCGAAAAAGCGGCGAGGTATTCGCGAAGCCGACACCAAACTCACGAAAAAAGGAAGAAACAATTCGGAAACGATCGGCGAGATTGCTTTTAATAAAAGCTGCTTTAAAAAAAATAATAATAAAGGGGGGGGAGTCGCACCGGCGATAACAAACAATGGGTACAGCGATTTAAAAAAGCGCACGAGACAGAAACGGAGCACCTCGACGTGGCTTTAAAAAAAAGTGCAGTTCGCAGAATCACTTCTCGTACTCTAGCTTGGCCAAGACGACGCCGTCGAACAAAGGCAGCACGTCGTCGTCTTTGGTGTACTCGAAGTATATACCCGTGGAAAGGGCGTACGGGGAGGCTTGCTTGAAAGAGAACCTGCAGGCGAGCTCCTTCCTCG
>JGI24021J15306_10010476_pt1 | contig 11502 bp, 8 predicted proteins | sample Ectturendosymbi1_FD_15306 | JGI IMG/M metagenome (IMG submission 15306)
TTCCGGTGTTTTTGTTTGTAATCTCTGGTTTCTGCTTATTGTTCGGGTGAATGTTGTTTCTTGCCGAGTCACTCCCTAGCCTGTGAAACATTTTTTCTTAGTAAAAATAAACTCCAGTATTTATATCATAAATTCTCTTCTCGCAGCTAACTGTATGTGCATTTGAGTAAGCACATTCTTGACTACCGGAAAAAAAACAAACGGGAACCTTGCGAATCAGCGAAAACAACTTTTACAAACGGTGACGTCATAAATTATGTCCCAGGGGCCCTCCAGTAAAAATTGCCCCGGGCCCCCCACCCTTTAATCCGGCTCTGATAGCAGTACACGTGTGTGATTACATCGACAGTGGCGTTTGGTGTCTCTAGTGAATAGTAATGCTAGTTCATATTTAACGATATTCACAAACCCATGTTGGGTTTGATAGGGTACATCATAGCGACGTGATCTTCAAAAAAACGAAAAATAACCATGCAAGATGACATTTATGTTGCACCCCCCCACTTTTTAAATTCTAGAATCGCCACTGGTTGGGAAACTGTGTTGCTCGATGCTTTGCATGCCATGCGATCATTGTTGTGCACTGCTACTAACGCTACGCCCCATGAATTATTTCTTCGGTTTTTGTCGCAAGTCTCCCAGCGGGTAAGTCCTTACCAGCTTGGTTAATGCGACCACGTCCAGTGTTATTACGCAAACATGTGCGCACTAGTAAGCATGATGACTTAGCGGAAGAAGTAGAATTGTTAGAGGCCAATCCGATGTATGTTAGTGTACGGCATAAAGATGGCCGAGAGCATAAAGTTTCTCTCAGTGACCTTGTCAGCAAACGCTAGCGCCCGGTGAAGCGCTGCCGGCCATTGAAACGAGCTCTCCACCAGCGAGGCCAGCTGTTAGTGGAGATGAGGGACCGAGCGAAACTCCTGACAACGCGCCACAGTCATCTGGCCTTAATGAGACAACATCTGAGACTGCAGCTCAGAACACGTCCGAAACAACGAGTTTACGGCGTTCTACTCGGAGTACTCGTGGCACATGCACGATAGGGCCAGCCGATTTCTTTCTAGATGGGTTCTGGGTTGAATGTTGTAAGTTTGTGTTTTGCCTGTCCGGTTTATTTCTTGAGTGAGGCCGGTGTTTTTGATCTCATGCTTTTTTGGCGATATTCTTCACGTGTGATATTATTTCTTGTGACTGCCACTGTCGCCTGGGCGTAATTAACAAGGCGCTCGTGACGTGTTCTTCATTCGCAGTTAAACGCGATAAATAGGACGGCCTGCACATATCGTTGCTGCATTTTCAGTGAGACGTTTCGGTTTGAATGCTTGAACGTGGCGTCTCTTTATTGTGCATGTTTAACTTTGTTTTTTTTGTGTTTGTAGATACGCGATTTTTAGTTGATTAAAACCAAGAAAGTTGGTGAATGTTGTGATAAGTTCAAAACACATTACATCGCAATATTTCTTTTCTTTTCTATTAACGTTTCAGGGTATTATATCCAAAGAAATGTTTCAGGGGTATGCAATTTTATATATGTCTAGTAGTTTTGTATCACATCATTTGGATTCGGTTGTTCATATTCATTCTTCTGTCTGTCCTTATCTTTTATGTATTCGTGAGTCTGCCCTCTGTCAGTCTCTTATGACGTTCTAAAACCCAAAACTCTGATAGCGCATGCTCCAGAACGCCAGCAGTGATTGTGACCACCAGACGTGACGAGAGAGAGGAACAAGCTACATTCGGGATCTTCAAAAGGCTCTGACAAACCCTTGGTTTAGAAAGCAAGCTGCAACTCTGGCCAATTTTATGTTGTGTTATCAGAATATTTTTGTTCCCATAATAATCTCTCATTAAAATTCATGCAGATGATCAGGGAACTTTTGCCTAGTTTTCCAATTTCTTTCACTAGTTCCTGCAATTCGCATCGCATGTATTACCACAATTCGGAATGTCGCAATACAACAGTTTGAATGTTCAATCGTGACTGACATTTCAAAGATGGGATAACTTCAAGCGAAACGATTAGATTCTTTACTCTACGATAGTTAACCATTTCCGAGATTCAAAGGTCCTGACGTCAATTGCGTGGCGTAGCATTCATATAAAGTTTTTAAACGGATCTAGAAACATTTATATGGAAGGGCCGAGTCAGCTTTCGACGCCCCCTTGCCCCCCAATCATTCTTCGCATCTGTGCTTCCACAAACGGGCTGGGTGGGGGCGCCCAAACTGACTTTGTTCCCGGGCGCGGGAAACCTTAGGTGCTCCACTGGTTACACTGATTCAGCTTTGCGGATATGAGATAGATCCCTGTGAAAAGACCAAAGGCCTTCCGCGTATCACCTTAAAGGCTTCGCGAANACCAGTTTGGGAAACACTGGCATAGAGCATATCCCTGATGAACAGCCATCTTACTTTTGACTTGGTNCAGGGATCAGAGAAATTGAAATAATTTTTTTCACAGTTGCGGCAATGTATTAATACACAACTGTTTCCGAACCGATTCATGAGCAGCGAACGAATTTGAAAAAAGGGAAAGTAAGTACACACCCGTGGATTATGCCACATTTGATTGGGAACGTTGAGACATAACACATCGACCCGAACAGTTGCATGCATGTTGTCGTGAAATTTCAGGATGGTGCTGAGTAGTTCAAGGTAGCCGAAGCGTCTGAGAATCGCGAATAAACCATACATTAAAAGCTTTATTCAAGTGCTTGAACGCCAATTAGAGAGAACGCTGCTGTTCATGGCATTTTTGCTGAAGCTGTCTCAGTGAAAACACTGTGTTAATGGTTGAGCACGATCATGCACGGAGACCGCATTGACTCTACTGAAAGATTCTGTTTGCGATGACGTGCAGCTTCGGAAGAACTAAGGGACCTTGACTTTCTCAGCAACACTGAGCAGTGAGATCCCTTAATAGCTGTTATAGTCCTGATGACTCCCTTTGTCCTTGAAAGAGTTATGATGTTGCCATCCTTGAAGACCTGCGGAAAAGAGCAGGTGCGCCATTATAGTTGCAAGGCTGCGTGTAGCATACGGCAGCTAATGTTTCGCCACTACATTTCAGGATTTCAGCAGGTATGCCATCATCTCCCGATAATTTGCTGCTCTTTAGCAATTTGATGGCATGTTTCACCAAGCCTAGCATGATGTTGAAGTCTATCTAGTGAAGCGTTGGCTTTAGCGTTACTGCACAGACTGCCCTTGCTTTCATGATAGGCTACATCTTTTTCTTTTTCGGAGCTAAAGTAGTCTTCTCCGCAATGACGTTTCTTTCGAAGGTCAGTGATGGCTCTGCCGTCGTTGGATAAAAGATTAGTGGCTTGTGGATGTTGGACCGTGCAAATTTTTTATTCCCATGATACATGCCACCAGCGGCTGCACAATACCAGATTCATTGGCAGAGACGAATCCAGTGGTGATGGAGAGCTGCACAGGTAAGTCGCTGCACACCACCTGTTACGGAGATCAGGTGTAATCTTGCTCAGCGGTTGCTTTGAACGCGGACGCTGGCTTGACGCTTTCCTTCAAGTGTTGGCAAGAAAAGGTCAAAACTTATACGAAACCTGTCTCACTGTTTGCGTCTATGGCTATGACCATTCTACCTTTATTCACGACAAAATATGCTGATACCGATTGGTCTAAAATAGCTTTTATCAGTTACCCTCGCATCGAAATCATCCCTGATTTATAGTGTGCTAATCGGTTTATCAAATCACATATTCTTCCATAAAAGTCTGCGTAAAAGTGCATTTTGAAGTTCAGGTTATCCTGCCAGTTTTATACATGAAAAACTGTTGGACACATGACCTATTCACCAATCATTCAGGTCCCGAACGTGTTTGTCTGCGTGCGTTTTATTTGTGGTTCACAGGCGCATCAATGTACAAAGCCGAAGCCTAAATGCGTGGAAATATAGCAACACCACCCAAGCACTGTCAAATGAATGAGCACTGTCGCATCCTTCAAAAAAAAAGTTTTTATAACTGGGCCTTTACCGGTTCTGGTGTTGAAATGAAGCTTATAAAACATATCTCATAGTGCCAGCAACCGTTTCCGACTCTCCAAAGGGAAACAACTAGTTGGCAATGCAATCAAGTTTGAACCTAGTAAATCGAAACCAGCGTGGTACAAATAATTGCGTCCACTTGGACGGATTAGTGGCAGTAACTTACCCAAAGTACAAACAGATGTTTGACCTCACTATACAGTAGCGGGTTGTTAAACGGAACACGACACCGTGTTTCGATTTACCTCAAATGTAACGGTTTTGTAAATTGTCGACAGTGCATCAGATTCAAACACGTGTTCAGTTATTTTCACCGTACAGTGCATCCAGTGGAAGTTATGCACTACTGTATTAATAACAACAGGAAAAGCAAAAGTAGGCACAAAGACTACATAAGCGTTGATATGTTTTTCATTTACAGTATTTCTTCAACAACAGAAGTTATAACTTGCACCCTTACTGCCCAAAGATTTCGTATTTTTACAACCTGCAGTATGCTCTTAAATTATCCTATCTTGGTAAATTTTCAGCAAATCTTTTCCAGCATCTCATGTACAGAAGGCTTAATAAATCACATCACATTAAAGTTAACAGATATTGAGGCTGCTCAGCATTTGATATATTAGAAGCCCCTTCAAGAATCATCAAAAATGCATGTCTTCACAGGATTGTGTACATACTGTATGAAATTTAAAGAAATGTCAAGTTTTTCAAATTTCCGAATACCGCAAAAATTCCGAGTATGTAGTTACGCACAAAAGGTATAGCTGATAAAATTAAGCAAGAAAAATACACAAACTGTATCCAGCAAATTAAGCTTCAACAATTCGACATTATTTTTTTCTTTGGCGGCCTCATTTCAATAATAACCACCGAGGTCTCTTGATTCATCTGCCCGAGTATGAGTTTTTCAAGGAATTTTGTGTTTCCATACCAAGGAGTATTTTCTCCAGTTGTTTTCTTAGTTTGATTGCTCAGATTTGCTTGTTTTTCAAAACTGCAATAAAAACGAAACGTTTTCAACAGCCAACATGAGCTCACTTTTCGATCGAAAAGATCATACTATTTCAGGAACGGAAGATACAGTGCTTTTCTGAACGAAATCAATTTTCCGTTGGGATCCGATTTTTGATGCCACCTGAATTGTGAGACCAATTAAGTGTGCATAATAATCAATGAAGTGTAGTATAGGATAGAAAAAATCTTGTTTTTATCATTTTTTAAAAATACCTCTGACATACCTCTCCGGTGCGTTTGACTTCACACAAGTCAAAATGTGTTTTTGCTGGTTCGCCTTGATTTGTTGTACTGATGTCATCACGGAACTCTTTGTTTCGCATGACGGACAAAATGAACAGAAGAAGGCCTGTAACAATTAAAGTGAGAAGCTGAGGTGTTTTTCTGTTGTGTTTCAGATTTTCATCTTTAGTAATTTTGCGTTCGAAAACAATTTTTCGTTGCTCTCATGCCACGTGACCAATTTGTTGGAAAACCAAATTTCACTATTGATGCTTATGACTTATATAAAGTACAAAGCAAGTATGTTCTTGCACAAAATTAAAATATGATTGAAATACTGAGGAGCACTCAAATTCTGAGAAGGAATTTAACGCAAACAAAGTTGCTTGATCAAATTTCAAATTATTTGTGTGCTGCTATACATGTAGGATACAGTATGTTGCAGATTCTTTGCAGTTATTTTTGTGACTTCACCAGTTTTCATTATCTGACCACTGTGGCAAACCACTTTGGAGAACACATTTTTGACTTATTTACACGCAACGGTCACGGCTATAACAACAAACGTACATGGCAAAATGCTCAACCCAAAAAAACAGGAGGTTTGCTGTCAAAAAATGGGAAAATCCCCGAGATTCACGGTGCCTGCATAAGAAACAGTATTTTCTGAGAAAACGCACTCGACTGAAGGCTTGAAATAATTTTCAATAAACTGTCAATATTTTAAATCGGTGGCCTTCAACGGGGGTGAAATCGCTCCCCAGCGGACGTTTTTGTGACTTATCAGATTGGAGGGATCAATTTCAGTTTCCAGTGGCAACGATTTCTTCAGGTTAAATATACTACAAATTTGAAATGATTCCAAAAATATTAAAAGTATTTACTATTTGAAATCAAAGCATTTGGTGCACTGTCATCTCCATGTTTCATAACAAAGTTTATAGAAAACATGGTATCGCATTGGCGCATCAATCAAAGCAACATCGTCCAGTGTAACGCTTCACTGTAGTAACTATCCAAGGCCACGGAGAGTGTCATTGGTTGGGGTTCAAGAACTGCGTTTCTGAGGAATATTACAAATTAGCAGGAATTGTTGATTCTAATATTTAAAATACGATAAAAGAGTAGAGCAACTCTTGCAATGAGTAGTTTTCCAGGTTGGTTAACACAACCGCTGAACGGGCAACTTCAAAGCAGGGACATCAAGCCATAACGTACACCAGTCTGCATTGCACACATTAGCACGCGCAGGATTTCGTACTTTTCTCTTATAGTATGCATTGGTTCATTTTAACATACTTATTTTGCTGTAGTTGAAAACAACCAATACTAATATACATATAGGAAAATAGTCAATCGGTCAAACTCTATTACAGGTAGTAAAAGGAAAAATTTATCTTCTTTGATGATAGTAAAATGGATCAACAATCATGACAGTACTACCACTAAATCACCGGATCGACTTTCGCAGCGATTGGGAATATTAATGACCAGTTGCCATTAAGTTCAGCCGCATTATTTTTCATAGTGATCTGTCACAAATTACTCGAACCATATCTGTTATCATTAGCAAAATCGCTTTATCGCTTTGAAACAAGATTTCATATCCTTTGGTAGAGCATTGCCAAAAATTGTTTCATAGGCAAGAAAGCGTCACAGTTCCTTATCACGTGTTTTATAATCTTTGGTTCGTAACTTGAGTAAAACCATGCACCTAAATGTGTTCTATCGTAAAAATGCTGGAAATATGACTGTTGCGAGACGATTTACGCAGCGCTTAATGGCTATTGAAACTGATTACACCTAGCGGGAAGTCATAAAATGTGCTTATCGTGTTTTTCCATCAGTTCGAATGTTTTGCTGTCGTTGTGGATATAGCTACAGTGTGTTTCTCTGATTTATGACAGAGCATAACACCATAGTAGACTTGGGAAAGGGTAACTTAGACGGGCGAGTAAATCCAACCACCCCTGTGTTGGCTAGACTAAGGAGTGTAAATATCTTTTTCGCCACCTGTGCTTTGAGGCTTGCTGAGAAGTCATTCTTTTTTGGCGGTCACGACGAAAGTCGGATTGCGCAGAACATGACTTGGTGGAACGTTTTTTGCCAGCTACATAGCATAAAGGAATTTGACTCCACCATCCAGGAACGTCTCATGGAAGTCTAAAGCGGGGATGAAGCCCGTGCTATAACTAATTCACACGGATGGTCAGATGTTTGGATCAGGTGAGCTTTTTCCGGAATTTTTGGGAAAGGTGAAGCTATTATTAACAATTAATGGCGTTTCCCACGACGTACGTTCCTGACCAAGGTTACAGCGAAGTGCACCACATACGTAAATACGTAATACAGTATGTACCGCAATCGTCTTCACATGAACAAGACCGAGGGAAACGCCACACGACTTAAGGTGGCCAACTTGTTACCTGCTTTGAAAAAGCTTGCAGACAAACCTCAGGCGCAAGTTTCGCATCAGTTGGAACTAGACGTTTTTTGGAAATGAATATGCATATGCATTGCATTTGTATTCTTCGTGCATATGCATTTGTTTTGCATTTATCTACAAATGCATGTGCATTTGTTTTGTTTTGTGCCAACTAGATTGCCCATTTATATTTCATTAGCACTGGATTATTTTCAAAACAATCGAATATTTCTAGACAACGCTGATATCAAAGGCAGGGGGCGAATTTCAAACAATGCTCCTGTAGAGGGGCGATTGTACAAAAAAGGTTGAAGGCCACTGGCTTAAATTAATGGCCGCCATGCAATTTTTCCTCTGTCCCAAAATTCAGCGTGCTTTTATCCACATTGCCAGTTTTGCAGCAGTGTTGTTGAACTTGAAGTTATTGGTTTAAATATATATCCTCAATTAATATGGTCTGAAACAATCAATACTGAATCAAATGTGTATCCTATTAAAACCTCTACAAACTGTCAACATCATTTTTGTCTTTCNTTTCTGTGTGTAATTGTAANTTTGCTAATGCTACAAACGTCCATGGTATATNTATGTTTTAAAGAAATCGTNTCAACTTACAGACGTTAAGTTCAAAAAAATATTTACTTTAATAACAGAAGGTTAATATTTACTTTAATAACAGAAGGTTTACAACAGAAAATAATCTTAGCGGCAGGTGAATGCAAAACACTCTTTATATGTTGAAAACATCACAGATGGTTTAAGTTAGCAACTTTTTATTTGCCATACTGTTGTATTTGATCAATTTAATCTGACGACTGACGTTCTCAGACCAAAAAATATCTAGGAACTCAGGTTCAAAACAGTACAAAAACATACAATAAAAAACATGTTTTTTCAGTATCAGTATGGTGATCAACAATATAAGTTCAAATTAAAAATCGAATAAAATTGCACATAGTTTCACCGATTTTCACCGATAAAGGTGAGGCCTATATTCCACGATGTACTTTGCTTATTAACGTTTCTCCCACCAGTACTTTGCCAATTTAACGTTTCTTTCGCAGCTCAGAAAAGCTGATGGCTAAAGAACCAACTTCACGACGATCAAACGAGGAGAAAAAATTTAACGTTGTAACGTTTTAAATGTTCAGAAAACAGGGAAACTTATTCATATTATCCTCTGCAGGGTTTCAACAAAAATTAAAGTGACCACTTACAAACCAGTTGCCAAATCAATTGTTTAAAGATCACTAAATCCAACCTTGCAAGATGTCGAAGATGCAAAAGCAGATAGCTAAAGTTTGGCATGAGCTGAAAGAAACCATCAAGAAGAGAAAAACCAAACTAATTCCAAAACAAATATGCAGGAGCAAAGCAAGACACACGTGTTGATCAATAATGTTTCCATTTGCCTGAAAATAAAACAAAAACAAAACAATTTCAATCCACCCAGGAATTATCTTGGGTTTCTACATTGGGTGATCTGTTTTTGAAAGGAACTCGTTCATTTGATACATATTCGTATCCGTGTTTCCTCTGGTGTGGGTCGCGGGGGCAGCCCTAGGCGACCTTGAAATAACTTACCGTTTTCACCAACCTCTGATAGTTCTGCTGGCTCCACTCCACCCGATACCAAACCTGTTTGGATGTAATCGCTCCAACTGGTCCTTGATAAAAAATCACTCCATATGCTCATTCGAGCCGTTTTCCTGGGCTGGGGTATAGCCAGCAGGACGTGCCTCGCCAAACTTTTCGAGGACATTCTGGACACATGGCTGAACTACAACAGTATAAAGGAAGTGGCTAGACATTCAGAGTTTTACAAATTTCACAGACACGCACACTTTGTCGTGAATTCTCACGCCGTGAACTCTTTGCAAACATCACGTCTCTGCAGCTTGCACTTGGCATGGTGTTCTTTCGATCATTACCCAACATTCATGACCTTAGGTGAGGATCCGAACAATGGCCAATCTGAAAACTGACACCCTCGCATCGAAATCATCCTTGATTTATAGTGTGCTAATCGGTATGAGCTTCCAAAAGCGACACCTTCATCGACCACGCTGTGACTGTCTATCCAATTCTTAAAGAATATGAAAAGGAGTGGTGACAGCACCCACCATTATTGGAGCCCAACACCCGCAATAAAGGGATGTGATTTACTTCCGCCGACGCGAACACAAATTTATTGAGCAGCAGTACAATGACTTGAGGGCCAGTAGCAGGTGGCCGTCACCACATACTCCTGCAAAACACCCAAAGGCTTTTTAGGAGCAACACGGATGTATGATTTCACGAGGTCGACAAAACATATGTAGACGTCCTTGCCATACTCCCAAGATTTCTCGAAAATTTGCTCTAGAGTGAAATTTTGGTCTGTGGTGCTACGGCCGGGACGAAAACCGCATTTGGAATCCACCAGCTTTGGTTCAATTATTTCAAGACATCTTTTCTCAAGGAACTTGGCAGGCAGTTTCCATGGATGTTTGGGAGAGATGCCCGGTAGTTAGTGCATTTTCTCCTGTTTCCCTTCGGTGATGATCATCGATTTTGCCATTCTGTCGGTGAAATTTCAGAATACGAGGCCATTTGACACACACGAGTCACCCGAGGATTTTTTCATTTCAAGAGTTTGAGCATATTTTTAGGTCATATTTCACCTCAACCTGCCCAGTCTTTAATCTTTTGACAGCTACGAGGACTTCGGCTGCAGTGATGGTAGTTTCCCCCTCAAAATGCACCTCGTGTGTCTAGTTGTATGATAGTCACTGGATTAAAAATATCTTTGATATGCTGTCTCAATCCGCCAAGGTTGTCCTTCTCAATGATGTGTAAGACACCATTTCTTCTTTGGTGGATCTAGCAGCACATGATCCATTCCTGAAAAGATGCTAGATGGTTTATCACAACATTTTTTTGGCCTGCCAGTAAGTGCAATCCACTATATGTCCCAAATAATTCAAAGATTGTCTTTTGGATTTTTTCACAACGAGGTGTGCGGACTTTCACAGCTCAGCGTACATCGCATGCAAAGAAGATGTGACTTTGGTTTGAAGTTATGCCTTGCAGGCCACTTGTTTCCTTCAATAACATCTTTCGCCACCTGATTCAACCAAAGCCGTAATCGTTTGCCATTATTTGACACGCCAAGTCGTTTCCGTCCGCGTACCCGAGCAGCAGATGAAGCCACAGCTGCTTTGAGCAGCTGCTGCTCCACAAATGCGTCTGCTGTGCGATCCTGGAGATCCCAGATCAAGAACGATAAGCTCTCTGCACAGGTCTTTCCCTCATCTTTTTCTGCTAGAGTCTGTCACTTATTTCGGTACGATCTTCTGGTCCCGCACGNTTGTGTGGGCCATGGCGTTTTTGCAGATGCGAGTTGCAGACTANCAGGTGGTGATCGGTGGAGAGTTTTGCACCCTNATTGAAACCAAAGTCCAAAACTGAACGCAGNAAGTCAGCCGAAACTATGCAGAAATCAATGAGTGAACACCTCCTACATGAAAAAAATTCCCAATCATGAACTTTAGCAACATTTCCCTTGTCCAGAACAAAATACTGTGTATTCTAGTATTCTGTAAGTCTGCTTATTTTTTGTGAACACTTACTTTTTCTTACTTTTTCATATTTTCTGTGTGCACATTCTATACTTCTCGACATATAAGTACACCCTTTGTTTTTTTCTGTTTTGCTTTTTTTCTTCTGTACCTCTTTCATTAGTTTTTGTAACTTTTTTATGAGTACTATTTTTTAATTTTTTTATATTGCTAAAAATATTCTAACCACACCAAAATCCTTCACTTAAATTCGATCCACTCATC
>JGI24021J15306_10010477_pt1 | contig 11502 bp, 6 predicted proteins | sample Ectturendosymbi1_FD_15306 | JGI IMG/M metagenome (IMG submission 15306)
AAGGTCCCCAGGCAGCCATTTTGAAAATATTGACTGATCATTTGCAAGTTCTTCAAGTGATTACATCATAATCCGCCCTGTGCAGTCTGCAGTAGTCATACATTCCCCCAAAATATGCGACTTTCATTTTAACCTCTTTGTTACCAGTCAAAACTGAAACGACACTGACCCCACTTTTTTACTAAAAATCCATAAAACTACGTTTTTCCCATTCAAACATCACTGCAATTGTTGTCTGCGACGAAAACACATGTGAAACATCTAACCAAGATGTTGGTTCCACAATGTGAAAATGAGAAAAAAGTAATCACAGGAAGGTGATGTTTTCCCAGGTTGAAATTTGTCAAAGTGTCCCAATGGTCCCACATTTCCCCTATGTTGTGCATTATTAATGGATAGTTCTCGGATACGGATAGCTTGATTTCAACCGAAATGGGATTCGGATGGAAACGGATATCATTTTTTGAAAGCAGGATAGGATCGGACAATAAAAAAAACACTATCTGATCACCTATGAATCATCTCTGATCAGAGGTGCCAGAGATAAGCACAAGTACGAATCAGGGCTGAAGGAAACTTTGGTTGGTATTTTACAGGTAAGTAGTGAATTGTGTAATAAAAACTTTGTAACAATTTTTTTTCTTTGTTCTTGGGAAATAATTGTTATAGCCTATATCCTGTTTGCTTATGCTGTAAAACCATGAAAAATCTTTATTATATGCCACGCTTTGGGTTTGTGTTCCTAAGACTACTTTGAATTTTTTTCCTACTATTTTCTAATGAAAATAAGCATGTAGGCTACGTTAGGTTGAGAATTTAAATCTACAGTAGCAATAGTTACTTAATAGTCGATGTAATTACGAAACAATTCAGTACTACCAGCAGACTGAGCATTTTATCATTTTGCTTTTGTGATGTAACAGACGAGACTGACAGTTCTTATAGCAGCATTTCGTACGAGCGGCTTGGTAAAATTTGCTTCTTTGCAGAATACTGGTGCCACGCCCAGTGATTTTTCACAAGATCAAATGATTTTTGGACTGACCGAGTGCGCCAGTGATTTTTCACTGTAATCTAGTGATTTTTTGCAAGTTAGGCCTATGTGTTTGAAAAAAGCGGATATCATGTTTCTAACTAATCAGTCCGTTTTTCGGAAAAACAATAAAACAATTGACTATGTGAAGCGTTGTGTGAAGATTTGCACCAACAAAACAAACAAGTTTTTCTAATCTCAGTTTCTTCTTGTTTTCACTTCTGTATTGTAGGCTGCAATGCAGCCTATGGTCTTATCTTCATTTCTTTGCGGGATCAGTGCGGTAGAAATATGTTGATTAAATATTTGGCTGATTGATCTTAAATACTTCGTTAGTGTTGTCGCTTTGAGCTCTTGAAAGAAACCTGAAGGTTTCCACCATAAGATTTTCCACGCTTCAGCATGGTCTGTTTTATAATAGTGAATCCGAATGCTCAATTTTATCGCTTTAGGCGATATTAAATCAGAAAATAATAGCTTTAACCCAAGGACAAATTTTGTGTCACACGGTGAATCACTTTATCGCGTATTTGGCTTGCACACATCTTTAACATGCTGGGGGTGGTAGAGGAATCACAAGAAAATTCAGAAATCATGAGGCGCCAAGAAGCACACGGAAGGTTTTGATTGCTACGTAAAGGCAGTATTGAAGAAAAACAAACACCGACACAACTCGCACCAGCATTTACTGCAACTGGTCACTGTCATACAAGAGCGTTAAATAGTGGAGGAAAAATGAAGATTTGTATAAAGCATCAGACCTTTGAAGTGATCTGATAAAGACATTTGCTGAAGGTTTACAGCGTTGAACAAAGTCACACCGATAGTTTCTAAACAAGGCGTCAAAAGATCCTGATATAATGGTTAACCTGGTGTGGGCGAACACTTACATTTCTGGGTATGTAATGCATAATTCGGTAGGCATTGTGGCAGGCAACTCGTAAGCGTTTCCATACTATTCTGTGTGTATTTGCTCCACAATTGGCAAGCATAAAAAATGAAGCAAATATTTGGTTACTAAGTAAAGAACTAGCAGTTTTGCCTTGATACAAGAGTCTCGGCACGACTCGCTCTTTGAAACAAGGAAGAGTCTGGTGAAAAGTATGGTTTGATGAACAATCTAACTTAATTTCACGCTGTAATTTTGCGTCTAGAAGAGTGTTGCATATAGCGGAAAAATATGAAAAATATAGCAAGGGCCTGCCTCTTAACAGAACAAGATTTTGATCAATGAGAAGGCTTTCGCGCTCATAACATTTTAGTGTTTGTTAAGTTTTGTTTAAATACTCCAAGTTGGTAACAATATGGGAGCTCTCTTAAAATACTGTAAGTACCAATTTTAAAATTTGACGCCTTTTAAGCCACAACAGAAAAAAATGAAAGGTTAAAAACGCAAATTATAGAGAACCTTGGATGAAATATGTGACATAAGACAAGATACACACTATGTTTTGGTAAACATTCTTAGGCGGGCTACTGGTCACTTTGCCTCCTCTTCTTTAGAACCTGAGGTGATCTTAATTCGGAAGACTATAAAACGGTTCTTTCATGACAAAGACGTAAATATCTTTGAACGATTTGCTGATATAGCTGAGTAGGGAATGGATCACGAGCGGTTTTGCTGTGAAGGTGTGAAGAAGCCAAATATCTAGTAACGTATTATTATGAAGTGCAGGTGGTGATCGAGTAAAACTGTAAATGAGAATCGCAGAACGATATTCTTCTGTTGTTATTTGTGGCTCCTGACAAAGCTGCAAGATGTAGGACATACGTGGAATATACAAAGGCGTCAGACTTTCCAAATCGTTTCACAAATGCACTTCGTCGCAGTTTATAAGCTTAGCTGGTCGGGGGCAAAAAGTCAAATAAGAAAAACTTTCGATCTTCTAATCAGTGGACCATGTTCAATACCACATATTTCTTTTCGATCGCTGTACCTTGATGTCCGGTTAAGTATTAGGCTCGATGATGCTTATTTACGCGTTGCGCTTGACAAACTCGTGGCGAGTTCTTCAACGACATTTTATAGACGGTTCATTAGCGACGAAAAATCTTGCGTCCGGCATGCTATATCGTTAGGACCAAAGTAAAATCTTGTGGTGTTTTCAACGTTAAACGTCGTGAAATTAATACTTTGATTTATCACTTTCAAAACATCTGAACAAGTCGCAGCAGCTAAGTCACAAGTTACTGCTTTTTGGCAACTTTTCTTCCGAGATTTTGTCGCGACCGGCAGTAGTGAAGTTACCAAATGGTAATAGAAAGTGCAACGAAAATTTTAGAACGCTTTGCGGGATTTTGTTGTTTTAGAAGAGACGAGGTGGTAATTGTTTGGCTTTTCAGTCGCAAAACCAAGGCCCATCATAAACGAGCCGGATCGCTACACAAGTTTATTTAAGCAGTTTAATTTATTTGCTTTGCATTGTCAAGAGAAAACTGCCCAGCGTTATCTTAACGCAATGATGATTTTCCTGAATGGTTGTGTGATTATGGAAGAATATCGACAGCAGGATCTAACGTGTTGTTTCATTGTTCACACTTTCAAATGCAAACATACAAAATAACTTAAACGTCTGTGGGGTGGAAGAAAATGTAAGAAAAAGTTGTGACCAACAAAAAGAAACTGAAACCTTCAGTACAATATCCCAGATGCACACCATGTTTTGGAATAAATACATGTAATACCTATGTTTTTTAGGTTACATAATCTAAGCTGGTTAAGTTTTTCGAGATATCTCTCGTTTCAAAATTGTTTGTATTTTTTTTGTAAACTGGTCTTCATTTCTAACACGCTTGAATGATTCAAGCTTCTTCCAGTTGCTTTGTTATTCGATTTTACTGACAAATCTTGTCATAGTTAATTAATTAATAGGTTTAGACATGAAAGATCAATTTAAACAAGAGCACATTGTTATTAAGCAACTTTTAGAGCGATATCCTACGCGAAAAATATCTGCAGGCCTGCACCTTTTAAAGTACGTAGCCTGCTTATGCACCAGGCTTAATTTCTTCAAAACCAGCTAGTTTATTGTCTCTCATCAAATAGAGCAAAGAAAACATACAGATTCTATAGAGTAGGATAAGGAAATTCGGAACAGGACAAAGTTTCTGCTGCGTGTTGCTTAGTAGGCTGTAGAGCAGTGATTCTTAACCTGGGTTCAATGGAGCCTTTTCAGGGGTTCGACGGCGAGTCAAGTCCTGCTAACCAAACCCACGGGAAAGCGTTTTTTTATTACAGTAGGAAATGGAGTAGTTCCGGACGGGAATATTTTGGGCTTATTAAGTGGGTGAGCTTATTCACCGTCGGCTTATCAACCGGGGATTACTGCATAATTAAATATAAACGGTTGATTGATTTTATTTCAGCAACCCATTTTTACTTTCTGTTATACTGGGCAAAGATGGGGTTCGACAAAAGCTTGGCAAACTACGTAAGGGTTCGGCGTGTTTGCAAAGTTAAGAACCACTGCTATAGAGCCAACATGCTAGATGGGAATTTTGCGGGCAATGCAATTAAAATTATTGGTTTCAATGGTCAGGTATGTTGTCTTCACAATGATTTCTAAAACTATTTGTGCCTACTTTAAGATTCGCAAAAAAAGGTAACTTACCTGAATGTCCGTTATTTTCCTTGTTCAGAGCTTTGTTGGACATAGCTAAGTGCAGATAGATATCGTTTCCATTTTATATTGTAGTAAAGTTGTAAGTCAATGTAGTTATGAGAACTTCAGCACTCACGCTATCGCCTTAAATGACAAAAAACGCAAAACCAAGACTTTTCAAGAATTGTTCTCATGTGCTGCAAATATCTGAATGTGCACCCGCAAACTCTGCGAATTTAGAAGGATGTTTCATGAAATTGACATTAGTTTGACGCTTTAGAAATTTCAAAACAATGAAATGTAAAAGTGTGATATTACTTTTTGCTTTTAAGCTGCTCACAATACGAACGTTCGCTATGATAAGTTTCACGCACACAATGAATACGAAATTGTATCTTTGATTTTCAGTTGGGACTTATCAAACAAAGACAGAGGTTTTGATATTATATGTTATAGTCTTGTTGTCACAAGAAAAGCGTATATGTAAAACAGGCTTGCTTTTTTCACCTTACAGACTTGAAACATCACGATTTTCTACAAATAAATTAAATTCCACTTACAGAAGCAAGCGAAAAAAGGCAGCTTTTCTTCACACTGATGAGCGAACAGGACGAAGCAGAGTCACTAGCAGGAGGCGTTTGGTCATTTGCGCTGGTATTTCTACAGACACGCAGAGAAACGAGAGCGGCGACCTTTGCTCTTTTCTGAATTACTGAGGCTTACGCAACAAGTGTTGGTTTGATAAAATCTGTTACAGGTTATAGAGACCAGTAAACAATTATACTACTGCGCTGAATACAGGTAGCTAATTTCAAAGCAAACTATCAGCGATAGAGTGCACATTTTTCTTATAAAAAGATGTATCTACAGATTTGTGGTTGTCCATTGCTGGCAAGAGTTTTTTCTGAGTTTTCTTGCAACTTTCTTGGAATTAGTTTCCTTTTCTGTTTGATCCTTTAAGCTTTTAAACTTTTGTAAAAACTGGATAGGGATCGTTAGCTTTTGCAAACTGATATGAACTGTTCTGTGTGTGCAAAAAAATAGCATAAATTCAGGCAAAAAAGAAAGATGTAGTTCAAACTTTAAAAAAATTGAGAAAAAGAGCATATGTGGTAATTATACGGAAGTATTAAACTTTGGAAATTACGGAAGCATAAGCTTCATGGTGCTTCACATCAATATGTCGAAGCCTCGAACGTTCTAAAGCAATTAACTTTCTTTAACGAACCTTACGAGTAAGCGATATATAGCACCAAGACAGTAGAATTCGAAAGATAACTTGCAGCTTGAGCTACCTTTGACGTTCATACAGTTTCCTAAAGTATTTAACCCTATTTCTCGATTGACACAATGAAAAAGTAAATATGACTGTTGATCTGAATCGTCATCACAATCGATGAAAAGTTTTCCACTGAGCTCATTTCCACGATTGTGGTTTCAGGTAATTTGATCCTTATTTGCTTTCGACCCCAAACTTTTCAGACCTTTTAGTTACGACTTCAGGCTTGTTAGTCTGCAAAACCAAACATGCTAGGGAGATAGATTTTTAAACCAAGTCAACTCACTAGTTTTTGCAATTACAGTAATTCGGATTGCAAGAAAACCATATTGGCATTAAACTATAGCCACATCAACGTGAACTTGATTAAAACACAACATAACTTGTTTTTGTAAACAGTTTATGGTTAATTTATTTACTGCAGAAACGATATTAGAGTATTTTGTTTCAAGCTGCAAATGGTGTGACAAACCTCTACATATCTCAAATAGTGTCGGAGAGTTTGTTGAAACGAAATCAATTTGTTTATTAATTCTGATGCAACTGGTAGTAGCGTTACCGCTGAAATAAAGTAACTTGCTTCATCGTGTGTAATTCTAAGTAAAAATCACACCAAGCTTTTTTGGTAAAACATGAGTCTCAGGCGCGGATTCGGCATTAGGCTAAAAAGGCTTAAGCCTAGGACCCCCTATTTCGGGGGGCCCCAAAATTTTGGGAGTAAGGACAATTTCCAGCATTTCTGTAAGCAGTCATATTTGCATTTTTGTTTTGGTTCTACGCACGTTTTATACTATGCCGCTAACAAAAGATCTCCATATATAGATAGATGAATGAGGGCGAAAGATTGAAATGAATGACGATGAGCATTCTATAGCGTTGAGAATCGGTTATTTTTACGTATAATGTGTGGAACAAAACGCCTTAATCCATTTTTTAGATTACACGAGGTCAGTGAGGTACTCAATAAATATGTATTGTGAGTGTAGTCAGATAACTTCACCGCTGCCTGTTGCATTCGTTTCATTGTGACTGTTTTTGTTCCTGATATCGAGGAAATTCAGCATAAAGTCATATGTTTTTAAATTGGAACAACTTATTTACTGAATGTAACGAGCACGTGTAGTGCTAATGTGCATGACATCAGTCGTCGCAAACTTTCCAGAAGGGCCCCCAAGTTGAAACAGCCTAGGGCCCCGAAAATGACAATTCGCCTCTGATGAGTGTATACGCATTAGGAACAAAAACATCAAGATTGCTCTTTCCATTTCTGGACAATTGTCGTTGCGTTTATTGGCTGTTGGCAACCTGCTTTGTTCAGGACTAGAAATGACCCACAATGCCTTGCCCATAATAATCTATGCTCAATGCTGATTTTTTAAGGTCAGGTAAGAAGCTACCGTTACATTCGTTAGCGTACCAATCTGCTTCTCTCGGTCAAGGACCACAGTCCTACTTGTGAATGCACATGAATGGTTTGGTTGAATACCCTGTCACTCAAACCGGGGCACGAAAACCCAAATGTGCCAGATGTCGCAATCATGGGGTTATCTCTTGGCTGAAAGGTCACAAAAGAAAATGCCCTCATCGAGAATGCACATGTGCAAAATGCAACTTAATAGCAGAGAGGCAAAGAGTAATGGCTGCCCAGGTAAGTGAGTAAATTGTTCCTCGGTTTTTCATTTTTGGTGATATTACACTACTCTACATCAGCGAAAAACAAATTTTCTGATAACACCAACTTCTGTGTATTGTCTTGTTTTTCATAATATTTGCTATATTAGTGTAGTTTCTAGCTATAGAAAATACGAAAAATGCAAAAACGCAGAATTTTTAAATGTTAAAAATTTTACGCAGTCTATTTTAAAAGTTTTGAAAGATATTTTAGTTTCATACAGTTTTCTTTTGAAAAACACTTAGGTAAAATAAAATAGGGGCCAATACTAAATAAAAAACTTTTTGCTTTCTTCATTTCTTTTCAATATAGCTGGACATAAAGAATAGTGCAAGGGTTTATGCCAGTCTACAAAATTTATTATGCGAGTTTATGAAGACAAGCTAAAGATTACCATTGAGAAAAAAAAATATTTTTTTAATCTCGTAAAAATATCACACTAACAACTAGCAGTGATGCAACCTAAACACCATAAGTTTAAAAAATATGAGCTGCTTGATGACGTCAGTTTCACAGTAAGTTACTGGATTTAAGTGAACTTTCGCTTTAGGTTGCACTCAAACGGCAGCAAGCTGCTGAAGACGCTATTGCTTTGGGATTGCGGTTTGTATCGGAGCAAGAATCCGGAAGCAAAGAGAACGGACTGGTAGATCACCAACTTGTATCCACGACAGTCCAAGATCAAACGCTATGCATAGATACGAGGGAGGAATACGGCAAGACACTTGGTGATCAACCAGGTATCTTTCACATATGACGTTTACTGCGTAAAGATGTTTCTAAATCTGGCTAATGATGCTGATAAGAAATATTTGCGACATATTTTCCCTAAAATATACAGATAATGTGGAATGTGCAGATCCTTAACTTTAGGTAAAGGTGCAGTTGAGATATGTTTACCATAAAACTCTGCAAAGCATGGAAAACTGTAGTTTTAGTCCAACAGCTCACATTTTTGTGATTGTGGATACATTCTACCCTTGCAAACAACAAAACCGTACGCCAGATTATATTCGTTGTCAGCGTAAAGTTGTCTACCATCACGTCCCCTGACAAACAAGAAGCTGTATAAGTTATTGAGAGGGTTTTGTTTGTTAGTTATGTTCGAACAATGAACTCACCTAATTTGACTATGTTTGTGTCTTTCTGTTTCCTTCCGAAACAAACTTTCTCTGATTTTTGCATTCAAAGTAGTAAGGATTATCCGATAAAGCACTTTATAAACGTCATCACCCAAACACATTTTCAAGCTGTTAAAACACGAAGCGTTGAATAACTTCGAAGATTCATTGTTGTTCATTGCTATTCAGAATTTCCTAAACATTCAACCATCGCCGTTATAAACAATTTTGATACGTCAAAAAGATGAAAATAACTTGGCTAGGTGATTGAGTTCAAAACTAAATTATCTTTTACCTGTTGTCTGTTGATTTTTCTATGTTTCTATTTAGTTAAGTCTTTTGTTTGTAGTTCTTGGCTTTATTGCGTCAAGTGCGTACCTTATTAAGAATAACCAATTCACAGCAACCCTGGCAATATTAACTTTTAATCGCCTTTGCTTCTTCCATAGGAGCAGCCGGGAGGGCCGAGGGGGCCATGTCCAAAACAAAAAACTGTTGCTTGCCTAAGTCAAACAATTTGGCCCCCAAAAAAATTTTGGGCAGGCTACCCCCCTGGCTTCTTCGCACTACCACTCCTTGCAGACCTGTTCGGCGTCTTAAAGTTGATTGTTCTCGAAGTAGTTATATGTTTGTTTCATTTGATGCGAAATAATTTGGGTGTTGGTCTCAAGGTAATAAAACTCTACCAGTTGATTAGAACGCTTTGGTAGATTCCGACAGGAAGTAGATTGACAGTAAACCACTATAATGTATTGTTAACTGCATAAATAACATTGTAGGCACCCAGTCCCATACTGAAAATTCGAAGTGGCCAACGTTGGGACAGTAGGAAAGTTCTGCGATCTTCACCCTCTTCGGTTTGTGAAATCGTAGTTTGTAAATTAAATAGTTGGCTGCTAAAACAAAAGAATTGTATACAGATTAAGGATGATCTACCAATAGTACAAAATGTTCCGAGAAACCGTTTTTTTTTTAACTATAACTTGAGCAATAGATCGTGCACCATTGTACAGGCAGCAAGTAAAGTTTCTCAGATCTCCTTGAAATCAAGATCTTGTTGGTTTCGTTGAGGAAAATACTCAAGATGGCTAGCAAAATATCAAAACACAAGATGCACCCATCATTTTTGGGCAAAAAGAAAATTACGACGTTTGCCACGGACAAAATGATTTATTAAATCAAGCATGTTATCTTTTGTACCAAACCCAATTTTTGTGGGTGACACAGTTTTTCCTGTTGCTAAGGTTAAAGAACTTGGGCGCATCCCAGGCAATTTAGCTTCAACTTATCCCTTCCGTTACCTGGGTTAGTTCTACGTACCGCGGCGTGATCACGTCAAATTGTAAAAAATTACCCGGTGTAAGACTATCTTTTAATTACTAGAAATATTTTTCAATTTAAAATTTGTTGACAAATGCTTGGTTAGGTTATCGTACATAGATCATAATTTTATCCAGTATCAGGCCTGTAGCTACGGGGGTAATTCGGGCTTCGGGGTCCCCAAAATGTTTCGTTCCTCCCAAAATTTTGCTGTGCCCAAAAATATTTGTTTCAAACATACCATAAAAACAAAAATCTTGCCTCCTTAAGAATATATTTTCCCCCCAAACTTGAAAACNTAGTTACGGGCCTGCCCAGTACTATCCAAAACAAAGGATCATCCCTAATATTACGGTTTTCAACAGTCAAAGGTTGCGTAAAGTAGTTGTAATAAATTAGAGAAAATAAGAAATCGTCCGGCTACGGTCACTCGAGACGTTTTTTACTTATTTACAGCATGGTGCGTTCCACAAGTACTTCTTAACTCAGTAATTCTGCACAAGGTTGATAACATTATCCGGGTGATATATTAGCTTTTCAAACCAGGAAAAAATCGCGTTGCTTCGAGGGGGTATAGTCAGCGGTCTGTTTAAGGAGAGGCGAGCGAGGCACTTGTCTCGGGCCCCCCTTTTTGGGGGCCCCCCTTCAGGTGTTACGCGCAAAATTTTTCTTATTTTTGGTGAAAAACGCATTATCCACTCATATAATGTGCTACAAAGCAGGTTATAAGCAAATACCCTGCTTTCAAAGAGGCCCCCCTTACGAAGCTGCAATGTGTAAGTATTTTGCTTTCAAAGGGGCCCCCAAACGCCACTGAAATGTGTAAGTACTCTGCTTTCAAACTTCATTGAAGGGCCCCTAAAAGAAACTGTAATGTAAAATTCTTTGCTTTCAAATAGGCCCGCAACAGCAGTTGTAATGTCTAAGTACCATGCTTTCAAACGGGCCACCAACAGCAACTGTAGTATGCAAGTACTATTCTTTGAAAGAGGCCCAAACAGCAACTTTATTGTGTAAGTAGTATACTTTCAAAGGGGTCCCACTACCATCTCCAATGTGCAAATAAAGAAAAGCTTCCAACCAACTTCTATACCTACAAAAGTTAAAATTTCTTCCAAAAAGTTCTGAAAAGACCCTATCAAATTAGAGCAAACATTTCTACCAAATGATAACTTTTTATACCAAATTATAATTTTTACACCAAATGATGATTGTTAGAGATTGGAGTGTTGGTGGTGTATTGATAATTTTACGAAAATGCCACATTTGAACAGAAAGTATCCAAGTGGAGCAGCAGAAAGAAGGATGAAATTTAAAGCAAATTTAGTGTTTTAAACCTTCTTGGTTGTTGTTTATGGTTTCATGCATTCCCATAAAAATATGAATGTGAACAAATTCAGTTTACCAACTACCAAGCATTTTATCAAAGGGGAAAGTGTGAAACTTTCAAAGGGGTAAACTTTGTAGTTTATTGA
>JGI24021J15306_10010478_pt1 | contig 11502 bp, 7 predicted proteins | sample Ectturendosymbi1_FD_15306 | JGI IMG/M metagenome (IMG submission 15306)
AAAGCTCCCATCGCAAAACTTCAGTCAAGTAGTACGGTTCAAGTTGCTTTTGCGTGATATTTCGTTGATAACATTTTTTCTAAACGATGAACTTTTTCATCTGCGAGAGAGTGTACACGTATCTTTCCTCAATACATATGTGAATAAGCGATTTGTGCAGTGAAGATGGTCAGAGAGTCTATGACAAAAAAGATTAGTGATACAACTTTCTGTTTGAACAAATTAATCACATGTGAACCGCCGTGCATGGTCACCCCCAATTGTCTCTGAAGTATAGACTGCCAGATTGTATCTGTTTTTACGTTTTTGCCCGGTGCTTCTGCAAAGTTGGTGCAAGTACATGTGAAACGCTACGCAGTTGCGCTAAGCATTTTGGGGGCCTCGCGGTCACGACTCTGCCCGGGGCCTCGCGTTCATCTGGGCCTGGCTATTACCATTGGGGTTTCTATTACGACGCAGCGAAGCTGCTTCAAGAAGATAATTGCATCGTAATAACAAGCAACTGGATGGCTTGGTGAAGCTAAAATGATTTGCTTCTGCGCTTAGTGAGCGCATTGGGTTTAAAAGACTGCATTGACACAATACATTTTTATCCCACAACACATGATTTTTCCAGGTGGTTCAGTTACGCCAGTACGTCGTAGGCCTAATGTCTGGTGACTCTGATCCATTGATAGTGAGTGCAAGACCAAAAATGGATACAGAGCTTTACAAGTTTGTTTTAAACACCTCAAAAATAGCAGTTGTTCAGCAGAATTTAACTATTTTTAGCAGATTTTAGCTGAAAATTTGTGACATGGTTTTTAGCAGGATTGAGCAGTTTTTCGTGACACGATTTAACAGGTTTAGGTGACAACCATCTGGCAACACTGTAGTCAAGCCATTTACACCGCATGTTATTGGGTGAAAAGGTTTTTGATCAGTCGATTTGTAGAGCGAAAGAGCAAAAAGCGAAGTTGCAGTGTTTAGCTTGAGCGATGCCGAAATCTGTAATGCCATCAGCAGGGTCAATTGAAGTCATAAACATCGTATGTTTTTCTTTGCTTCAGGCAGCTATGAAACGAATTTTGAAACAAAAATCACACCCCTACGAAGTCTATAACATAAGTTATAAAGTCATAAAAAGCCATATTTTCCATGTTAGGTCACAAAGTCATATTTTCTATATTTTCAACCAAATTCAAAAAGGAAACCAATAAAACAATCTCAAAATATCGGGTGAAACTACTATATCACTAGGTCTACGTTGCATCCTGCAAATTGAACCCACTTGGTCACCCTGCGGACGCTGGCAAAGACGTAGGTGAACCAAGTTACTTGGATGAAATGTAACGCCCTATGCCTAAAAATGCATGGTCTTGCTTGCGCAAAGAAATAAACCAATGTCCATGCATGCTTTCAATTTGCTTCAAACAAAATACTGTATATGTTTTGCTCAGCTTTTGAGCCGTTGATTTCAGAGGGCTTCAACAAACCACGGAGCAACCATACCTTATGCCTATTTTCGCTGGTAATGCTTCTTTGTAAACCAGTTGTATATGCTTTAGCTCAGTCATTTTGTTTGGTCATATAAAGTCATATTTTCTGAAAAATAAAACCATATTATCAAGTTTTTAGGTCATAAAAATGGCCCAAGCCATAAGGAGCTAAAAATGGCAAAGTTTCTAAGGAGAAAAAACGCAGGAATCTGGCAGGGTCAGCTAAAACGCCGCTACTGAAACGCTTTTTTTCAGCAAATCTTTTAAGCAGCGACGTCAAAACAGTGGCGTTCACCAGAGCACCTGAAAATGTTAGTGAAAATCACGACGTAAGTAAGTTTCGAGGCACCTTTCACACTCAGACCGGCTGGCGATATTGACATGTTATTTTTCTGGTGCTTTCGTTTGTAATCTCTGGTTTCTGCTCATTGTTCGGGTGAATGTTGATTCTTGCCGAGTCACTCTCTAGCCTGTGGAAATATTTATTCTTAGTAAGGATACACTGTACTGTTTATATCATAAACTCTCTTCTCGCAGCTAACTGTATGTTCAGTTGAGCACCGTATTTATTCGATTGGAAGCCGCGGCTTATAAAGTTTATTGCATCATTTCATGCGGCTTACAATCAAGAGAGGCTTACGTTTTTTATTCTTTTTACTTTATCGAAAGTCACAGATGACGCTCAGTCTTTCCATGGCTACATTTTGTCGACCAAACTCTTCTTTCTCATTCGATTTTCATCAGCATCACGTGCACATCCGCCACAGGAGGGATTATGATAAACAGAAGGCAGTTGTAGTAGTGTAAGTATTTTTTTAAGGTGTTTTAGGGACCCGATTCGGGTCCCTAGAATTGAAAATCGGGTCCCTAGAACCAGAGAAAATTATCATCGAGTCCCTAGAATTAGGGAAAATCGGGTCCCTAGAATCAGAGAAATCCGGCCCCTGCAGGCCCATACCGGGTACCTAATATTTCCCTTAAAAAACCCTGGTGTAAACACCATTTAATACGGGAAACGCACGAGTACGCGAACGTCGCGAATACATGTCAGGGGCTTAAATAATCTATGTTGAAGTGCCGTTTACAAGCAAGGGCAGCTTACATTAATTTTTAACACCATTTCGTGCGGCTTACAATCAAAGGCGACCAACAATCGAGTTAATACGGCAGGCACATAATCGAATACTGGAAAAAGGAAACGAGAACGTTGCGAATCAGAGAAAACATATATTTACAAACGATGACGTCATGAAATCCGTCTTAGGGGCCCTCCAGTGAAAATTGCCCCGGGCCCCTCTACCCTTTAATCCGGCTCTGTGTGTAATAGCTTATGTGACCCTCGGACAAAAAAGTTTGGAGAACCCTCATCTATACTCTACTGTCTGTGAATTGTGCAAATTGAATGATAAAAATGTCGCAGCCGTTCTGATCTCCTTCAGGTGTTAGTTTGTAACGCGATAATTCGACATCACTGGCTTCATTTGCTGTACCAGCGTCTTACTGAACATTTTCGACAGTGCGTCGTCTGCTGCCAGTGAGTGACCATGTCAGTTTGTTCGTTTCCAAGTCTGACTTCAACGGATATAATGGTGGAAAAGTTATCGTAGATTGTTTTATAGTGGCATTTTAGATTTCTGAATTAGTAAAGTGTGAGCAAAACGTGGATAACAAGGCGCAAATGGCACCGACAAATGTTTCTCACACAATCAATGAGATTTCTGTGCTGAGAAAGTTGATCCACGCAGCTTGAAAACTCTTGGTCGCTGCACATCTTTTTATTTTCTTTTCTGAATTCTTTTGAGTGCTTAATTGCAATTTAAGTGCCAAGTTTGTAGTTAATTTTTTAAGTTTCTTGCAGTAACTTCGCTACATGCCAATTTGGTTTTTATACTTGAAGAGTAACATTAAATTTGGGTCTGGTGAGGTACTGGCAAACAACAAAACCACTATTACCAACACCAAGTAACCAAGCAATGCGGAAGTTCAACCAAAACAAAGATTGAACAAAGCAAAGGTGTAGGAGCAGGCAATTGTTTGGGGTGCGAAGGATATTTTGCTCGAATTTCACCAAATTTGCCTGAAAAACCTTTAGGCGACAAATTTCCTCCTACCAATTTTCTGCAGCTGCTGGTTACTCATCAATTCTCACAAACGAAAACACGAAGTTGCGAGAAACAGTTTGTTGATTTTATATACTGTATAGTTCATGTGCTTTCGATGACATACTAAACTTTTATTTATACACTCAATAACATAAAAGTACTATTTCCATATAGTAAGAAAATGTCGAAACTTCTGTACCCGATTCTTTTGAGATTTTGCCCAAATTTTCAACAAATCAAAACCTTTGGGGCTTCGTGTGCTCCCCAGCTCCTACACCACTGTACCAAAAATGTTATGCTCCGATACAGAGCTCTCTGCTTGAAGTTAGGCCCAAAATGCGGTTGCCCTACCTGGAAAGCTGAGCACCTAAATTCCAGACCAAAGCAATGTCGCTCTGAGGTGAGATGATGATTGAGTCTTCAAAATTATCCTTTTTTAAAAGGTAGAGAGAATAAAAGTTGGCAGACCCTAGAGAAGGCATCACCAACGTTTTTTTCGCAAAGGGCCAACCGGGTATGTGTGAAAACGGACGATCGCGGGTCGGATACTTTGCTTGTTCAATATAATGCAGTCAATCAAGACAAGCAGGGAAAAGAAACAATGCTCGGATTTCAACGCAACTTTCTATGGGACCCAGACCGGTTTTCTGAATGGTCGGTTTTCTGGAGTCCGGATAAGCGGCAGTTCACTCCTATCATTGTATTTTAGCTCATATTGTATGTAGCACAATAGGGCGGGCCGGAAGAACTAACCCAGCGGGTCGTAGTTTGGTGATATCTGAGCTCTAGAGCGACGATTAAGTCCAGGCTGGAATACAGACAGGTGATTATGTTCGGACAACCAGATTTGAATGCATTGACTGTCATCATGAAAACTGCCTACGCCAATGAACTTCCACACGCTGAAAAGCCGATCACGATAGATCAAAATACCGAAAGCTGCTCGTCACCAGCAGTTCCAGCTGTGGTTACTAGTACTCACACATGGAATTTGCAACGACCCTATCCAACATCCCATGGGGTAATCTCCTGATTTCCACTCGAATGTTATTCTAGGGTGCATCATTAGTTTGGGGATTGTTAGCATAGACGTAGACCCTGTCTTTTAAGTATCCCCACAGAAAATAATCCTAAGTGAATAGAACTGGAGAATGTGCCGGCCAAGGGTGGTCTGTACGACGGGAGTTGAGTCTGTATACAGGTACGTAAGGTGGATGTATTCGAATGAAGCATTGGAGCAATGCAGTGTTGCTCTATCCTGCTGGTAAATCACAGTATCCAATGTCCGCTCCCCGCTTCCGCCTCAGGGCCGGGATAAATTTTCTTCTCATTGATTCAGTGTGTCGCTGTGTTCATCATTACCGGACGTCCATCAGCATCCTCGACTACAGTATGTATGGCCTGACAACGCCATTACGACACAACGCGAAGGTGAAAATGTTCCTACTAAGGTGGAAATTTGCCTCTTCACTGACAAAATGAAGTCCATGAAATCCGGATTGGCTTCGATTTGCTGACTGATGGTTTGCCCAAAGGCACGTCTCTCAGCCTTATTTGCATCAGTCTGAAGTTGTAAAATCTGCGTCGTATGTGTAAACAGATGAAGATCCTCGTGCTTCATGCGCATAACTGAACTCCTTGAAAGATCTTCTCCTAGGACAAACGTCTTGTGAATTTCCTTGGAGACTGTTCCAAACATTATCTTACAGTCACGATGTGATTTTCTGTCNTGACTGACCGTAGCCGGCCACTACCACCTTTACTGTTATCCTATACACCTCCAGTCTCCCTGTATTTGTCCAGGAGGCGCTTTATTGTGAATCTGGTTGGAGTGTTTCTGCCTGGAAAGTCTCTCCGAAATTGTCGTTGTATCCGGACAACTGACTTCGTGGCGAAATAGGCCTCTATAATCTTGATCCTCTCCTGCACGGAATATCTTGTTGCTTGATCCATTGACGTTGGGAAATAAAACTTTGGAGCTCTAACTATGTTTTGCCTGGAAAACTGGTTTAATTTGATGTGAAATGATAGCGATAATAAAATGGCTACATCTTTTCGGACCACCCTGTAACAGGCCCGTAACTAGGGGGGGCAAATCACCCCTAAAATTTTTATCGCACCCCTGTAAAATGTGTCGGAGATCATTTCAAACTATTGGACATAGTTTAAAAATTTTGGGCCCTCTCAGAAAACTCTTCGCTCCCCGTGGTGTCCCAGGCAGGTTACGGGCCTGCCCTGTAATAAAATCAAAAGGCTGATTTTCGAAAGTTTACTAATGTATTTCAGTTCAAGGCTCTTTTGTTCCTTTTTCTTGCTTATGAGTTCTTCAAAACATGGGAATATGTTGCTGATAGCAGCACGCATTTTTGCATGTGCATTTCTAAATTTCGTCTTAATTGATCACAGAGTGCTAAATCCTGACTCGCATAGGTATGTTGCCGCAAATGGAATGAGCACAGCTAGTGTAGTTTCACAAATTAATGTTTACGCGAACCGTGACGCATAGATTTGAACGAACCTCGCGTTTTTGTCTGCAATCGATTGCGAAAGAAAACAAAAAAGTCGCAGAAAAAAAATAACAAAAAATCGAGTAATAAACAGATCAATTTCCTGCCATATTAAACCTATTAAAGCTGACGCTGCTCGCATCCCCTGCAGTGATGTTGGGACAGGGGCAAAAGAGTTTTGAGGAAAGTAGTAGGCTATGCATGTGGAAATGACGCCGAAGTAGTAAAGTGACAAGAGAGAGTTAGCTTAGAACTTTGAATGGATAAGTGATCTGTAGGCAACCTAGGGTAGCTCTAAGGCTGAAAATTGTACATTTTCAAAACGAAGCAATCTGCGATGGAAGAAGTAACATCTCCATATTCAAAAATTGCAGCTGCGGCAAAGATCTAGAACAGTGTGGTCCAACTACAGGCTCGTACGTGGCCCGCGAGCTTTCTCAGTATTGATTTAATGTTGTATGTATGCTATCGTAGGTCATTTTAATTATAACAAGCATAAAATCTTTTGATAAAATTGTACAATATTAATGACATTAGACTAGACTGTAGAGAGCTACTGAAAATTAGCTAGCAAAGACGGATTCAGCTTTCCTTTTTCTCTGCTGAGATATTATCAAATGCCTGAATGCTTCTGTGTTAAACACTGCTGTTTTTGAGCTCGTGCAACAGTTCGATCTTGCTGCATAAATTGGTAATGTAGCCAATGCGGTCAGCGCTTGCGCTGATCAGCCGTAGCAGACAAAAAATTATTTTGGATAAAGTGAACTATCGCGGAACACAATCGTAAACACGTGTAGTGGCCTAAAGGTCTGCAAAAAGTGGTGAGATGGTTTCTGGACGCAGACGATAATCCAGATTCCCACCAAAACCTACTTATTACTTTTTGGCCCATTCACAATGTTCCTTGAAATTTGCATGCAAATTTATTCAGTGGTATTTGCAGTAAGTCGACAAATTAACAAGCAAAAAGTATGCGAAAACAATTAAACTCCTTTGGGCAGCTTGGTGGATCTGTTTTCATGACATCACTTCCTACTTCAGTGCGTGTGGTAAAGTTTTATTTCAAGTTGAACACGTTTCAACTTTTACGTCGCACCATTCTCTAGTAAAATATAAACAGAAATGTGGTGTAGGAAACTCAAACAACAGACACTAACTGGCCATAAGGCTAGCCTCAGCTTTGTTAGTGTGGGCTAGACCAGCCAGTTGATGAGTTTCTTGACCTAATTTGTTTTAACACCCATTTCGGTCTTTCATCTAGACTTGCATAAACTCGTTTGACTCTTAGCCACCAGTGCAAGTGGTAGTTCAGCTACTTTGATGTTTCAGGTATGGAAGTTCCAGCCAAGCAACCGTATTTATTAACTTACATCATCCTGGTTTATAGCTTGCCTAGATGGATTTCGGAAATTCCATGGAATGCAAAGCCCTCACTTTCACATTTTTATGTAGTGAAGCAGAAAAATATATTTTTGTAATATAAGTTACAATTTCCTAAATTATACATTACAGTTCTTCACAGCTAAGATCAAAGACTAAGATCTTAACAGTGTATATATTTTGCCTACTAGGTAGGCACAGGGACGTCACGAGGTTAGATGGTGTCTGGGGCAAGAAGCAAGTTTGGCGCCCCCATGTTCGAACCTGAGGTCTTTCGGAAGCAAATGTACTGGGTTGAAGGAAGTACTTGTGACATTGTTGGGAGTTTTCGGCGCCCCATATTGACTCGGCGCCCGGGAAACTGCGCCCCTCTTGCCCCCCTCGTTACACCCCTGGGTAGGCATCACCAGCTTTTCGAAGTGCACGAAGTATAAATTAGAAAACAGGGACGCCGAAGAGCGGGGGCATGACTGGAGAGGAGTTGCCTTTCATAACAGTATCATAGGTGATTCCTTGGTTGATCAAGATCGAATTGAAGCAAATTTATTGCAGCCAGAGGTGGACAGCAGAGAGCTACTGTAACGAGCTTATTTTCCAGTAGCGATAACGGTGACGCCGCTCTTTTTTGAACAAAGTAGCGGTAAGCTGTCACCACTTCACCGCTAGCGCTATTCGCTATTATTGCGTGTGTGGTGGGTGGCCAGAGGAAAAAGTTCGCAAGAGCTCTTCCGTCCGCAAACATTGGTAGCACGAGGTATGACTTTGCCGGTCTGAAAAAAATAATACGTGTTAAAACTATCAACACGTTCCAGTGATTCAATGAAAGCAAACAAAAGGTTGTCGCAATGACCAATTTTCAGGTGGTGAACGCTGTTGCGGAGGCTTTGCTCCATAACATGCCCACTGAGAAAAACATTGATGACGCTGAGGACGAAACGAGTCATTGAGTTGTCAGTTTTGGCAGTGCGATCGAACGCCAGAAAGAATGTAACACATGCGAAACATCTTTAAAGAAGCAAACGTGTAAAGTGTTTATAAGGNTGCAAATGCCTTAAGTGGGAATTATGTGCAAGAACAAGCAATCGAGTAGCTAGCCACTTACAGAAGAACAATCAAAAGCGCGAAATTATGAGGAACTTTTAAAGCGACGAAGCAAGAAGTGACTATATTAAAATGAAAGAAACAAAGGACGCATGAGGAAAACTGCGGGATGAGGCATGAAAACAACACGTTGTGATGCAGCGATTGAGACTATGTTGAATTGAATTTTTACAATGCAATGTTGTGTATTAGTTCTGTTGAAGAAACTTGTCTCTCAACACATATGCTGAAGGAAGTGAGCTATGCACTGGTGAGGAAAACGGATACAAATAACGGAATTCGGAGAGACACCTCGTCGATCACAAGCAAGCTCCGCGTTGTCAGATTTGGAGTGAAAGAATGAACACTGAGCAACGAACCATATGAAAGCATTTCACGTGTTGTTGTCGGCTGTTTAGAAGCAATAGGAGTACCGCGACGCAAGACCAGCATGTTTGGAAACCGAAAACTAACATAAAAAACGTGACAAGGAACGAAATTGTACAGAGCATTGAGCGTGCACAAGAAGTGAATAAGCTCCTTGAAGAATCAACGCAATCACATGATCGGTGGCAAAACTATGTCATAGAAAAAAGAGAAAGCCAAGAGTCATTTGAACATATTGTCGAACGTTGGCTAAATTCAGCAAGTGACAACAACGACACGATGTCACATGATATAACAAACTTATAAGAAAACGTCAGTCAAGTGCACGTGTCGCCCTGAGATGACTACGAATGATACGCCGATACTGAAATAAAGAGCATGCTAAAGACAGGTTCCCATCTGAACGTATGCTGCGGAACCTCGGTGTGAGAAAGGTGTGAGTGATTGCGAAATACGCTGTAAAATTATGCTTTTATGACGTGTATTATTTAAAGAGAGAGAAAATAAGTTAAAACAGGAGGGTCACGCCATGGTGTATGACGGTGATGGGCAAAGCTAGTGTAAGCTATCACATGCAACAAAAATTATTACGTTGTGAAAACGTGAATATGAAATTCGCATTTTAACGTGTATTTATAGCAGTGCGTACAGGAATGGTGAGCACCGAGCGTACAGCATAAAAGGAAATGCGCTGGTACAGACGTGGTTAGTCTTGGGCCATCCCCTAAGTAGAAACATGGGAAAAACTCGTGACTATGTTCGAGTCCTGTTGCATCCAGGCATGTCCCCTGATCTCGTGAAAAGAGAGGGCTGGATTGGATGAGTTTGGCGATGTTGTTACTAACTGTACGGATAGCCACACGCACAATTAAGTGGTCCGGAAGCGCGAATTCTAGTCAAATTCAGCCAATCCCGGCCAGCAGGGATTGTGCGAAAGGTTCATTTATTCTGGCCCAAGTGCACCTAACATTTGAGATCTTCTGTGTCTTGTCTTGTAGAAGATTGACTTTTAGGGGATATGAAGAATAGTTCTAAACTGTTCTGACATGCTCTCTTGCATGTATTCTTGAGCTGTACACAGAGCAGCTTGATCACTTTCCATAGCAATGAAAGTTGAGAGTCTTGAGACTAAAACTTTCGAGAAAAATTACGAAAGACCTATAGCAATTTGGTGGTACGAACCGACACGGAAGTGCAGTTGGCAAAAACAAGACTAAATTCAGACATCTCTTAGGTGAGAGAAGTCTCATCTGTGAAAAAGGAGACTGATCTTTCGAATTTGAGACGCAAAACAATTTGGGAAACAATTTGCTAAGGAAGTTAATTAAACACGGTTTGCATCAGTGGAAATATGAGTATAGCAATGAATTTATTGTGCTTGCATGGTTATATGTAAGTACCGAGTGTTTTCATTGTATTGATACCGTTGGACTTACCAGTAAAACAAGCGTGCATTTTAATTTGGAAAGAGTGACTCCGATGCTTGGTCATTAAGATTAAAGCAGTGTAAGTTGGTGTGAGACATAAGACCGTTTAATTTAACTGACACTACTACAGTACAGAAGACTTTATTCAAAGTTTAAACGGTCTTAGAACAGAATTACATGCAACGAACAAATACGTTGGCGAACAAGCCGACTCATGCCTCACTCAACTGCCGAAGAACAAATGCCACGATTCAGATTAAAACAGTGGCGATGGGCGCCAAGCCAAGAGTCGCGCCTTGAGCAAAGGCACGTGATTAATTATTATTCCAAGTTGCTCTAAGACTCTTTTCGTGAACAAATTGAAATTACAACTCACAACGGGATGGTGTGCTTTGTCACTTGCCTTTTTGGCCACGGCCGGGAATACTGGTCAGAAAAACGCCAAGGAGTTGAGAGCTAACATCGTGAAGGCGTTTACCTGATGCAGTTTCGCAGTTACGAGTATGCCAAGTTCTTCAACTCACAGTGTCAACTTTTTCGGAAACGCAATTCAACAGTGCTGGTTCGGTAATTGTGGAACTTTTCGGCGTAACATCAACTTACTCGTACATCCGAGAGGTGGAAATTATTTTGAATCTTGCTAATGGTGCTCTAGTAGGATAACATAATTTTCTCTTTGGTAAAAGCAAAACACGGCGTTTCAAACGTTTTGCGTAAATTACAGCTCGCAATTGTTCCAAGTATTTTCTCCAAATGGTCCAATTGGGCAAACGGGTTAACGTTATTCAGCGTTTGCATTTCGGAACAATCATTTTGACACATTTGAAAATAAGCATGAGCGTGTTATTCAACATTTCAATCCTGTGTTATAACGCAGAACGCAGATCTGATTACCAATGTGATTTGATCGCTGGCTCCTTCTTATTGTTTGGGTATATGATGAAGGCAGTGACGGCAGCTCTTAAGAAAAAGCAATCTCCAGGGTTGTCCATGGGACATATTTATCTGTCCCATACCCATCCCATAGCAATTTATGCTTATCCCATCCCATGGGATTCCCATTATATTATTATAATATTAATATGGAATACAATACAATTAAAATTATTAAATTTATGAAAGTTTAGGTTTAGTATCTACT
>JGI24021J15306_10010479_pt1 | contig 11501 bp, 7 predicted proteins | sample Ectturendosymbi1_FD_15306 | JGI IMG/M metagenome (IMG submission 15306)
GTTATGATTTGCTTGCTCAGTTATGCTTGTTATGATTACAACACACGTGCAGTCGGCTCGACATCTAAGATCTAACTACTAAACCGGTTTAAATCAGTTGTTCCTCATTAAGTAAATGGATGGACAAGCTTGAGAGAAATATGATTATGCCGTCACAAGAGGGCCCACCACAACAGTCTGGGATGTCTCTACCATTGCAGCACTCGATTCACGGCATTCGCTGTGGAGCAACTACCAATTTCAACGTTAAATGTTTGGTCTACAACTGTAGGCAGCCTACACGAATTATTATTTGCGAAGTACAAGATGAAACATTTTATGCAATATTTTCAAATTGGTGACATATTGATACCATCCGGGAATTTTGTTCGGAAAACCGGGAAACGGGAAATGAAAAAAGTCACAAATTCCCGGGAATTCTCGAAACCAGGATTCCGGTCTCCTAACCCTAATGTCGGGCAACACTCGCATAATTAAAAAAAGCATCTTTCAAGCAGGTTGCAGTTCGGCAAGATGTGTTCCTGTATTGTCCTCGCAGAGTAGCAAAAACTCATGAATTGGCGCAGACTTGGTTTTTACTTTATGCATCAATGAATAGCTTCCACTCACCAAATGCTTATTGCACGTTGATGATCCTTCATCGTCTGTAAGGGCAACAAATTCCAACAAGTTTAGTAGCGTGTCTTTGTCGTGGCGGGTTCTAATCGCGGCTTTGCGTCGCAACTCGCTGGTAGGCGCTGAAGAAGTCCGTTCTGTTCGAATTTGTTCCAAGCGGTTACTACCCACAGCATCGTCAAGCGTAACCAAGCTTGCCTGCGTGAACGGATTCAGGTTGCTGGTACAATGGTCCGCGTCGCCGTTGCCAGTGATCGCTAAGTTCCGAACAGTGCGGGGCGAGCCGTCGTCAGATACGCTGTTGCTTACGTCAGAATGTGCTGGCGATGATGGGGTGGCGCGGCTGGCAGCGGGGGTACCGTCAGTGGGGAGTTCCCTCGCACCTGATTGCGCCGATGCATCACCGTCCAGCGCTTCGCTATTGTTTCCTTCCGCCAAGTCAACTTCGCTGATTTTGGGTAGGACGTGGTCAGGGCAGCCGTTGCCCGGCGATGTATCAGATGTCGCGTCGGCAATCGATTGCTCACCGGCAGTAAATGCGACCTCGTTGCCACGGATTGACGGACGCACGGAAGTCGTTGGCGGTTCAGACGAAGGGTCTCCACCTTCGCTACCGTCACGCGGCACGCTTACATTCACGCAAGCTCCGATCGGCTCTGGGCCAGCACGTGATTCTTCTACCTCAACTGCAGAGGCATCTCTGTGCAAACAAGCAGCTCGCAAAATTTAAAAGGTTAATAGGCTATCGATCTGTAGATACTGTCGACATATGCCTCAACAGTTTGCACTCAAAACGTATCATTTGAACTCAAACGCGTCGCTGCTTCACTTCATAGATAGGCGTGACGACGCGCCCAATGGCACAAGCTTAAGCCACTAAATCTTTTTGGAAAAGGCCAGCAGCGTCATTCGAAAATAACACAAAACCTCAAACAAATGAAACAGACGTCGCCAAGCAGAGAAACAACCACAAATACCAAAATGCTCATTCCAGCTTACGCGAGAGCGGAGTCGAGATGATTTGCGACGTTCGTTACGAAATTGTGGATTGAATCATGATTGACCACAGCACCTGAATCGTCTCCGGGGTCTCGATCAGAGATGTTATCTACGCAAGATCGTATGTTAAATAGCTTGGCAAAATCTGCGCGTTTGGGGAGGGATTTAGTCGTTTTTGCGACAACAAAGACGAATTTTGGCTCTTATAGTACATGTACTGCCGAACACATGCCTGATTTCGGTGTTATGCGTGAAATGATCGAAAAACTGATCATTGCGGGCCGCGAAGTTGCTGTGGTGCAAATTATGAATGTCCACAAAGCCAGCTTAAATCGAATACTTACATTTACGCACTGGCAACATAATTTAAATCCACATGGCATATCTTACAGTCAAGAACAAAAAATGCAAACTTACAAAGTTCAAAAATATCTCCATCAGTTCAAGTCAAACGTGCCCTTCTTTTGCATTTCTGTTACTTCTTGCAAGTTAGGTTGCGGTAACCTCAGATGTCTTAATTGCTACACCAGTTTTTCTTAAAGGTGTTTTAAGGACCCGATTCGGGTCCCTAGAATCAGAGAAATCGGTTCCCTACAGGTCCATACCAGGTACCTAATATTCCCCTTAAAAAAACCTGTATACTGTATTATAGTATGATAACGCAACTCCTGCTGGAATATGTTAAGTGTGCGGCACTGCCTTCATGCAACATGCATATTTTTCAGTAGGGATTTTAAAATCTACAAATATCGGCGATAGAAAGATTGTTAGATACGTCTAACGCTACAATTACTTCAGAGCAGTGATTCTCAACCAGGGATCCGCGGAAACCTATAAATTTGAAGTTTAATGCTGTTTTTTTTCGCTGACACATTTCGGTCATTTGTCTCATTAATAGTGTTAAAACTCGCCGTAACAGTATTCAAAGTCCATAGTTTTGGACATTATGACCGAATTACGTTAATTTTTTTCGGCCGTGAAAAAAATTCTGTCTATGACCAAAAAAACTAGGTTTGGTGTAACATTTTTGTTGTACCGCAATTCACCCTTCACTGATCCACATTGTATTCGATACAATGGTTTGGCGAGAATTAACGCAATGCATCAGAAAATTGTTTGTTACGCCATACTGAGTTGAATTGATTGCCATAGTTCTAAAATTAAACTTCCAAAGCTGTTTATGGGTGTAATCTAACACCTAGCAGCAGCCCAAGCTACTTTCAATCTAATTTAAGTGTTTTGTTTTAATTTTAGTGCAAGTTCAAATTACGTCACCTAGTAGTTCATCAGTCAAACTGAAAGTGCATTTTAAATTACTTTTCTTTGCTGTTTTGCGCAGCTTACTTAAACTTATCGAAAACGGCAGCTATACGCGCACGAATTCCTTGTGCTTCACATACTTTGTGTGAAGCTGAATTCTGTGCTATGGAGCACCTCACACCAAACTGTAGAAATTCAAATGATAATGATATGCGACTATCAATTTCGAAAATATAATCACGAACTGCCAGGATTACTTCGAGATTGCAACAGGAGATAATTTATCAGCAGTATGTGAAATTGCTTTGAAATACATGACCTTCGGTTTATATGCCATTTTTATAAACGTATTTTGTACAAGAGATAAAAGGTTCAGTTTAATGTTGGTTGTTGTTGTTGTGACCTGCGACGTTTCATACAGCGCACGTTGACGTATTTCTGACCAGGCAGTGACCAAATCATATTTCTGAATAACCCCCAAAAAACTCAGACAAAACGGTGGGGTCAACAATAGCTGTGAGAAAATATTCTTTGACCTAAGGATCACACATCCTACCTCACAGTCATATTCTGGAAAGGCCCTCTCACATATCTACCAACAACATGAAAAAGACAAGGACCAATACAACCAAAGGGTACTTGACATCGAGAAGTTTTCATTCAATCCCTTTGTTTTCACAAGTGGTGGGATGGCACCAAAATGTGCCAANGTGACCAAAAGACTGGCCTAAAAACTAGCTGAAAAACGCAGAGGTCCTAGCCAGGCCGTAACCAGGGGGGCGCACGTGGTGCGAATCCCGCCCTGCAAAAATTTCTCGCCCTCGTTGAAAAAATTCGTTGGACGCACTTTAACACAATTAATTGGACATAGTTAAAAAAATTTGGGCCCCTCTGAAAAAACTCTCTGCCCCGCCTGGTGTCCCAAGCTGGTTACAGGCCTGAGCCTAGCGCATTTGTCATGACCTACATAAGAACAAAACTCAGATCTGCACTATTAAGGAGCACGCTGGCTGCAATATGAAGCTTTCGAGGCAAACGGAATGATGTTTCCCTCCGGGATCTCATGGACATTGACTTCAGTGTAAGTCCTAAGCCCAAGCCCACCATTTTTTGAACCTAAATTGTGGAGACTATGTCGGTTTTATGATCATGATAATATGAATAAATTGTTTTTGTTTGTAGACCTATATACTTCACTCATCAACTAACCATATTTTGTTTTTCATGTACTCATTTTGGATTACTCTTTATTGTACTTATTGGAGTACTCTTTTGTAGTACGTTGCTGTATTTAAAAACTCTTTGACTGGCTAAGTGGCTGATATCGTTTCCGCCCTTGCCTCCTTAACCTCGATCGAGTATGCTATGTGCCATGCGGGATATACAAGTATATATATGCAACTGTGATACCTCACAATGGGTCATGGGCAACTGCGTTGCTTCTTCATCGTTTTGTTGACAAAAGCTGATTTTTACCGCTGTTACGTGCCTCCTCTGTTCTGTAATGCCATGGTTGCTGCATGGCTTTCCGCTTCAATGAATGTTGCGTATATGTCATGTTTTTGTTTGTTGTATGTACTTCTTGGTGTACGTACACCATTCCATCACCGTACAATGCTGCGCACACACAACCTGGTGTTCTTTTCCACTCATTCTACTTTTTCGTTGCTTGGGAACAGTGGAAAGGGTTCGCGTGGCAAAAAGATTCAGAACAAGTGCTTTAGAGACTTACCACCAGGAACACATGAATCTAACGCTTCAGATATCTCATCCGGGACGAAGTTTTGCACGGATGAATTTGGGGAAGGATAAGAGTTTTCGCTGAGTGCGGTACTGTTTCGACGTCTATGGCTGTACCCATTGTTAAGCGAATTGAAGGACAATGAATTGAACAGACTAGATCTACCTGCAGACAAAATATATGATGAATGATTTCATCAAAATCAAGATTGCGTCGTATTCTTAGTGAAACACACTGAAATGTTTGTAGTGAAACTTATTATTTTTATACAACTAAAAATTTTCACACGAAACAGTTTCAGGTTGACTCTGATATGGGCGTGTTCGATACCAGGTAGTGGTATCCAAGGCAGTGGTTTTGTGTTGCTCTGAGCCTCAGACAGTAAGGTTCCAGTGACGCGCGATCGCTACTCTGGTGACTTCCTGAAAAGCGACAATCACAATTTTAACAAATCGATGTTTCCAGCTCTATCCCTATGCCATTGCTATACACTTTTCACACTAAGAGTTTCTGTGGGGTTATTTTCGTGTCGATATTTCTTTTTTGTTTTGTGCCCCTTCAGGATTCAAAAAAGGTTTAAGAAGATACGCCCAAAAATAGCGAATATTACGCCCTTCCCTTACAACACAGTTTAAAAAGTAAATATGGTAGGAAAGCACAAGCGCGACCGTAGTAAGCACAGCTCATACGTAAAAGGCCTGAAAGTACATGTGTTTGCAACGATAGAGCACAAAGAAAACAGCAGACCAAAACCGCCTGTGTGGAAAGTCGCTTCAAACATTATATGTAAGCTGCCAGTATTTCGTCATTCATCAAATGGTTCCGGTGGTAGAGATCATCACGATCGGTGCTTATTGATTACTGCATTCAAAAGCACGAAAGAACAAATGGAACTTTCCTGATGCTTCTCTACACAGCGCTGGACAGGACACGAATCCCACAAGGTACCAGCTTACCAGGTCTTGGTGCATCGCGTGACTAAAACGTCCAAGGCAACTAGCTAAGTGACACTGGATAGGAAGAAATGCATAGTTGGTAAATCCCAATCACATAACCGGCATTCACAAAAACAAGTGCTTCTATCTGATACACTTTTGTTATTTCCAATGAACGTGACAAGGAACAGTTTGGTAGACTTAAAAAATGCTAAGCACTTGTGGAAAGAGCACTTCAGCCAAGTTATTGCTTCCCAACCTTTTTCAGCATGCAACCTGTTGTCACTGACAACTTTTGTGGGGCCCCTATGAGATACTGTGGTAAAACGGCAACAAAATTGATATATGACCGAGAAACAACATATTAACAACACATGCAATTACTGTTAATGAGAAACTTGAATTTGCTTATTAGATACGATAATATCAAGTCAATTGAAAATGGAAAATGAGATGATTTTCAAGATCATTTAAATACTTAAATACGATATATATGTAATATTTTGAAAGCTTTGCAGCCATCCTGAAAGAAGTTTGTGCCCAACAATAGGCCATGGCCCACTGTTTGGCAAGCACTGCTGAGTCATGCTAGTTCCAAGATTACTGCTAACTAAACATCCAAAATTCCCTAGAGCACTGAAGTGTAAATCTAATTTTAAATATATGCAATGCTCTACTTTGCATCACACATACTTTCTACATAATACTGTAGGACATGGAGACATATGTCACTGATGACAACAAAAGGTAATGCTTGTTTTGTAACTTCTTCACAAAACTCGGTTTTCAGAGAACACCCTGATCGGTTTCTAATCAGGTATATAAAGGATAAAAGCAGCACGTCTAATGACTTAGAAACTTTTTGCACAAATTAAATTTCACAAATCAAAACTAGGATACTAAAAAAAAGATAAGGCAATTTACCATCTGCAACAAGAAAAGACAACCCGCCAGAAGTTTGATCAAGTGGAGTCCGTTTACTAAGAGGTCCAGTGTATCTCTGCTCACTGCAACCAAAATAAGCATATTAATCTTGTACCTATTAGAAACATAAGTAAAAGCAAACATTACAATTACTGCCTCAGCTTTGCAAACTTGGAATGGTCAGGCCATTAATAGGGAGGTAGTAATTCCATTGGCCACCATTAGCATTGACATTTCTGATAGATATTAGAACAAGAACAAACTAAGCCGTTAGCAGCCCATCCAACAAATTTGAGCTAATCAACTAAATGACAACAAATCACTTGCAATATAAAATGTCTACTGGTACTTCATTGTAATGCTACAGCAACTAATGTTAGGCTGGAAGAAAAATAGTCACAAAATGACTGAAACACGTAGTTGCAAAGTGCCTGCACATTTTAATGATTACAACTGAAGTTGGGTCACAAATGCTTTTTAGTCATGATCCATCTAAGTACGCCAGTGAACCATCATATTTGGTAAGTAGATGCAAATGGCAGCTTTCACTCAATTCTGAATGAGAGTGATGTAACACAAATGCACCAGCCTTAGAAAACCTGCATTTTTACATTTTTTATCCAGTCATCTGGAAAGGTTTATGGTGTAGTTCAAGACCAAACTTGGCTTTATTATAGTTTGGTAAGTCAATAAAAAAATATAAAGACAAACTTTTGACATAGCAGAAAAGACTAACTCACCTGCAGTTCAGTCTTTCCAATATTTCATAAACAGGAACATCCAATTTGCCTAAAAACCTTCTTAGGACTGGTCTGCCTCTATCAAACCGATCCCGCACTTCAAGTTCAATCACATCTGTTCGTAGAACTTGCACATAAAACTGAAAAAAAATGTTTACTTTGCCTGAGTAGGGCCAAAAAATGACAACAGAAATTTGTAATTTCTGATGACCCAATGTTTGAAAGACCTAATGAACATTTTTATTAGGAATTCCTTATCAAAACAAACATGCTCAATTTGTGATCTTCTCCAGTAAGGATGAAAAGCTATAATTAAAACTGTTCATGTAAGTTACTGGTATGCTAAGATTGCACATCATAAATTCTTTTTTGAAACAAATTTGTTAAAATAACTTTCTTGCTATTTTCATGCACTAATCAAAAACATGAAAAATGAATAGAAGTAGCAGCAAACAAGGAATGGACGTAAATATTCAAAAGGACTAACACAGTTTGCATTTTAATTGCACCTGAACAATTGCTAATAAACCTCTCTGAATCTAAGTGAGAATAACTGCCACAAAAAGGTGCAAACCTTGAGGTTCGAAAACTGAAAATAATACTATATCAGTGAGAGAAATGAACTCAGGCTTGTTGTCATTTTAGGGGCATGTCATTTTATCTAAAATATTTCTTCTTGCATGTGAGTTGCTGTTCCAACAAAATCCACAAGCCATTTGGTGTTGTTGATGTTAGGGGACCACAGGTCTTCCAGGCAGTTCGGAGGACAAAGGATGTTGCAATAGAAGATTATATGATTGGCCGACTGCTCCTCAGCGCCACAGATGCATTTGGGTGTATCTAGCATGCCCCAACGGTACAGATATGTACCAAAGCAGCTGACCCAAGTTCTTAACCTATTTAGTGCTACCCACAGACTCCAGGGTAGGTCTGAGTCAGACGGGAGGCAAACGGCAGGGGCGACTAAAAACTGGGCCGGTGGCATGGAACTTTCCCATGCTGCTCTCCATGACTCCAGGAGATTGAAGCCGGAGTTCACCAGCACCGCAGAAGGAGCGTCAAGAATGCAAGCACTGTGTACCAAGCAACTGTGCCCTATGGACAAGGGTATGAAGGGGGTGGTTAGTGTTCAGCTGTGCCTGGAGCGCCACCTTGAAAGTGGAATATTCCCTATGCAGGTGGGCTGGTGGAATGCCTGAGAGTACTGGTGAAAGCTCCCTGCGGGTTGGTTTCAGGCACCCAGAGATGATGCGCAACACATCGTTTAATGATTACACAACACTCAGCACAGTAAAAACAATTTTAGGCAAAATTGAAATTGATTTAAATCAATCAACCCTGGCTAGGTATATCTCTTATTACTTATTACTTTATGATCATGCTTGATTAGGAAAAATTTGGAAATGCTGAACATTATGTATTGTGCTAAGAGGAAGCCATGAACTTGCCATTTAATTNATCAGATCATAATGACCAAGCAGTGTGACACATTTTCATTAAATAAAGCATGGTGGAGCTTCATTTTTTAAAATCTAGAAAACCTATTCTAGAATAGATTCAAAATTTGATTTAAATTAATGTAGAACTATTCTAGAAGACTCAGCAATTCTGAAATGCCCATCCCCACCTGTATTAAAAAGCAGGGTTGTTAGCAAATTGTGCTTTCTTACCATGGAAATTCATGACAGAGTAGATTTTTCCAAGTATAGAAAATGCACTGTTCGATATCAGACATGGTGTAATCGTAACCGTCAATTGTAATCGATTACAGTTTTTTTTGAGTAATCGTAATCGATTGAACAGACCAAAAATGAAATGTAATCGTTATTGATTACATTGCCAATTTAATCGTAGTTGACGGTTACTTTCACAATTAAACTTTTTTTCACCCTAAATCACTATGCGATGAACAGCGGTTGTGGTGGCTGGGTTTCCTCCTTGATTATCATTTGTCATGGTAATTGTTTCACGGGAGGCTATTTGCCTGTCTCCGTGATTTAAATCCAGACAGTCCATGGGCAAGCAAGCACATTTCTAGCAAAATCTCGCTTTGTTCCAGCTATAGCCTTTCTGTTGGCCACCTGCAGTAATGTAGTGAGTCTTGTGAGACGCAGCAACAAAAATACGAGCTCTTTTTAAAAACAGGTTCACACTTCGGCAACAGAATAGCGGGACATTACGAGGAGAGGTGTTCGTTTCATTTATGTATATTGAGAGTGAACTTATGAATGCAAGTGCTAGAGTAGGCTATGTATATAATTACTACAGTAATTTATACGCATTAACTTTTCTTCAGAAGAATAAGGTACTTTAATCCAAGACGAAAAGTACCTTTCCACCACACTGATAACTAGCATGTCAACCATGATCCACCAGATACTGGTGAAAAAAACTTAACAAAACCTGTGAGGTTTTGTTAAGCATTGACTATTGGCCCAATAGACAGATGTGCAGCTATATTGGCATCACTGTTCACTTCATTTCAAATTAAGAGCTGCACACTGCTATGTTGGCTTGCAGACGATCGTAACCCGCAGTTAGAAGAAATAGTCAGCAATTTTGAAATTACTAACACACGAATTTTCAGCATTGCTGGACGAATGTTCAAGCCTGATAGATGTCATTTGCCTGATAAAAGATTTGAAGTGTGGATGTTAATCAACTGCAACAAAGATTTTAAACATTGGTTATTATTTTCGTTTAATCAATATTTTGAAATGTTTGTTGCAGTGGAGTGATTGACGGGAAAGAGGGGCGATTTGACTCTCCTGGCCAGCTAAATATAAAAACCACTTCCTCACTTCATTTATATTTTGGTTTTAGTGTCCTCTTAGAAGTTTTTTAGTACGGTGTCGTCCTTTTACATTTTTCAGAGTATTTTCTGTTGATTGGGGGTTTTAGTACTGGATAGCCAAAGTTTTTTTTGAGTGTTCACTAGCACGTCCCTTACAGAGGCCAATGGGCCTAAGTTTCTCTTCTAGCTCAAACCTATAGTTACACCACATGGTGGTCTGTTGACTGCATGAAGATCTCAGTAAAAAATATTTTTTTTCTTTATTCTGGTGCGTAATCCTTACAGATTAGTAATTTCGTTTATTGCATTGATTCATATCATATGTTGTCTGAAAATATACTTACATAAAACTATGGAAATGGGCTTGTTTTCTTTCTGAGGATGTTTCAAGACAAATGTAATCGCGATTGTAATCGTGATTACTTACAATGTACTCGTAATCGATTACATTATGATTTTGTTTATTCGTAATCGAACATGTGGCAAGTAATCGTAATTGATTACATTTGTGCTGTAATCGCTCCATGTCTGTTCAATANAGCAATCATTTTCACTTTTTAATTAGTTCTTCACTAAGACAGCATAACATAATATGGAGACGNAACATTATGAATGAATACTTGCTGGAATCTTTTTAAGNGTTCAGCATCAGCACATTAAAATATGGGAACGATGAGTGAGTGAGTTCAAGCACTTTAGCCTGGCTAATCAAAATCCAGTTATTTTTTACAGCATTTTACATGTGGAATTACATAACCCACAGGTAACACAGGTCATTTTGTTAAACCAATATAGAGTGGAGGTTTTAACAAAACTACTAAATCCACAGAACACTGGAAAATTACATCAACTATAAAGGCTGTCAAATACTGAAGTCTTAATGAAAATTGAAATGTTGAAATCTTCTACAATTTTTCAATGAAATGACAAACAACCTTTTCTCTAGAAATTGTGAAGAAACAAAATGAAAGTTGTAAGCCTGTGAATCCGTTTAAAAATCAACAATGCAACAATCAATGACTTCACATTGAAAACAGATGGATCATTTCTAAAAAAAACAACCGTTTTCATCATCAACAGAGCTTCTATGAATGAAGTGGAGAGATTACACCACAGACCATGCAGGTGGTGCCTATGCACCGAAAAAGTGGGCCAGGGTAGCAATTAATGTTAGTTATCAATGAGAGGTGAAATAGTAGAATTCCAGTGTGTCTGAGTTAAACATTGCAGCAACACAGAAAGTTGTTTCAGTAAAAGCAAGTTAATGCAAAAACCTTAATGTGATTAAAATTTACATACCTACTGATATTTAGCAACATACAAAAACACAGCATCCTAAACAGATGGGAAAATAACTGCTGCTATGCAAAATAGCAAATATGAAACATGAATAACCAAGTAACAAAAACCGCCTTGAGCTTTTCAGCCGGCTGTTTGAGGAATCTCCTGCCTAGTTTTGCTCCCATCTCCTTGCAATGATTCAGCTTGTACGT
>JGI24021J15306_10010480_pt1 | contig 11501 bp, 7 predicted proteins | sample Ectturendosymbi1_FD_15306 | JGI IMG/M metagenome (IMG submission 15306)
ATCGGCGGAGGAGCTAGGGCGTTGGTAAGGCAACTGAAATTGCTGGTTTTAGGCTGAAATCAAAGTACGAATATATCGTACCCCAGTTCTCAAAGTGTTAAGAAAACAATGTGAAGAAATAAAGAAATGTTCCAGGGGTAATGAATACTGTAAAGGATTTTTTTAATGTCCTGGTTTATAAAGCATGAAATGGTCATACGAATTATGATGTAACAGTAAAGCATTAATATAAAAAAGAAAGCCTTCACTTGTAGGGCTAGTTACATATCAGCAATATCCAGATTTTTGAAGTGTTTTTATAACCCTGAATTTCTTGAACAATTTATGGGCACAGCATGCAACTGTAAGCCATTGACCTATTTCAGCCAGGTGAAGGTATACTGTAAACAACAACTTAATTGCAAGAAAAATCATTTTGCTATGCCTTTAAACTGGATGTTTCAGAAGCACAATACAGAACTTATGTTATATATTATATTTGAGCAATTGCAGAACCGTCATTTCTTATCAGCAAAGGATTACGTAAGGCAAACATTTTATAAATTTGTGCTGAATTTGTCCCACAAGGTTTGAAAAACACAGACAAAATCAAGCACTGTATACTTTCAAACATTCATTTGCCCTAGTGATATTTTGAGCTCAATGTATAATTTTACAAAGTATGTATTCATTGCAAATATTGAGACCATTGGTTGTAAAGCCTGATTAAGACTTAGTAATGCTGTCTGTGCCTGATTTCATTCATGCTAACACCAGTTTTGTGCCATTCTTAATGATATCACGCTGTAAGTATATTTGGTGTTGATGCTGAGTATCAACGTTTTTTGTTCTCTTTTTAGACTATGAGAAGACAGAGAAATGAAATGACTGTGGAGTTACGCAAACAGAAGCGTGGTGATCATCTTCTGAAACGCCGCAATGTTCCCATTGCTGATGACAGCCTTGATGAATCAGATTCTGAGTCAAAGCCTGTTAGTTTATTGTAGTTGTGTATTGTATATGATAAATGTCATGTTCTTTGTTTTAGAGTAGTGGTTCTTAAACCTTTTTTTATCATGCCTCCCTTAAGTACATGTTTGTTTCAAACCTCCCTGGCTATAAATAAGTTATAAAGACAAATGTATTGTTTGGTTAATTTATTGATCAAACTTTCAATGTTGTACAGCACTTACAGACTCACACCCACCCTGGAAATTTATTGACACCCCATGGTTAAGACCACTGTTTTACATGATGTTTGAATAAGAGCTGATGATGCATTCGTAGTAGGCAAAATATATACTCTGACAAGATCATAGTTTCTGATTCTTGGCTGTGAAAGGATTCCTTTCAATAGACAGTGCTCTCTGTTGTTGGTTTTTATACTGGTGTTTTGTGGTGATAAAGTAAAGTGTGCCCAATGTGTACAGATCAACACGTTTTTGTTCAGAATGTGTTAATTACCTCTTTTTTAAAGACTTCATTGAATTTGACCGAAATCGTCAATAATGCTAAAAGTGACAATGAAACCATTCAACTGAATGCTGTACAACAAGCCAGAAAACTTCTTTCAAGTGATCGCAATCCTCCTATCGATGATTTGATTGGGTCAGGTGAGGATGTGTATGTGGTTGTGAATGTCCACAATTGATATTACATGTCTGGGATTTTAATTGAGTTTTTCAGTTTAAAAGTTACCTGTTCCAGTTGAAGGTGTCCCATCATGCTAGCTAGTTTCTACTGAGTTGTGAACTTTTTCGTTGAAGAAAATGCTGAAGTTATTTAATCGTAACATAGGAACAACAGTGTTTGAGACATTGTTAGCTGTTGCACCATCATATGAATTGGAAAAGCAGACACTGCCAAGAGCTAGTAGCTTGGATTGTTTATGAGGCTTATTTCTGAGAGTTCACCAGTAAGGTTTTCATGCTTCTAAAGTGTATCGTGAATGATGAAGACATTGCAGGTTGAACTTTGAGGTCATAAAAATTTCGCTTTTTTTGAAAGAATTTTTTTTTCAAGTGGTTTTCAAAAGTAACCACCAGTGAAAAAAAATTAGAAGCCAATCTTGTGTGGTGATAATGTTCACCATAAGAATTTGAGGAGAGCAAACAACACTATCAACACTATATTATACACTTTTGTTCAACAATAACAAACTGTTAGTATTTGATGAAACAAACTTTACCAGTGATTTAAAAAATGCATGCTGCACAAGGGAAGACGCATCATGTATGAAAGCTTAGCAGTGGATGCAAGCTTACATTAGAGTAAATTATATATTGTTTGAAAATGCAGAAATATGAAGTGCCCAAGAGTTTTTCAAAGGACAGACGTCAGAGTTGTTTAATGTATTCTGAGTAGCATTGCATAGCTAAAAACCAACATTGTTGAAGGCTAGCAAGTATGCAAAGAAATTCATGGACAGACAGAATAAAACAATCTGGCACAGGTGGTGCCGTATGGTATATTTGTGCCTGGCGCCACCAGGCCTGTGCCAGGTTTTAAGGTTTGCGGGGGTAAGATTCACTTTTACAGGGGCAGGATTGTTGGTTTTATTATATGTTTGAAACAAATTTTTCTGGACACAACGCAAATTGGGGACACAAAAACATTAGGACGGCATTTCCCCCGAATGCCCCCCATGGCTACAGGCCTGGGTGCCACCCTTTCTATTTGCGCATTTGTTGTTTTCATTCCAGTGTGGAAGTACCTGGGAAACAGATCAACAGCATTATTTCAAATCACATCTAAACTACCGCAGTATGGTTAAAGACTTCTGCAATGAACTGATGCGCTTCATTTCATGTTATGATTGAAGTGTTAATCATATATTTGATAAAGAAATATCGTTTGTGGGAAAGCTGTGCTTGTTTAGCTGCATGTCTGCACAGCAAAGTGCTTTAAATGACCAAGCTTTCTGGTCTTCTTAGCCGTTGATCTGCCAATTTTATGGTCACCAGCATATACTCTCGTTAAACTTTTAAGGTGTATGTTTTAATACCTGGAGAAATTATCCACAAAACATGTTTCAGGGTTCCCACACGGTTTTGAAGAAGTACTGAATTGTGAAAGCGGTTTTCAAGACCTCGAAAAAGTATTGAATTTGGCCAAAATGTACATGAAGTATTGAAAAAGTATGGAAATTCTAAATTCAACCATTTGTTTATTAAAATTATTTTCTTCACTGCTGATGACAGTTCTGCAGATATTTTTTGCATTGTGTTCCATGAGTAAAATTTTCGAAAAATGAAGCTGAATGATGGTTTTAAAGTCCTTTAATTTAGTATTGAAAAAGTATGGAAAATAGCTTTTGAAAATGTGTGGGAACTCTGATGTTTGAAAGGGTTTATCAACTGATCAACTATCGTGAGGTTGCTACTGGTGTTGAATTTAATAAGCTACATGTTGAAGCGCAGTCTGTCCGCGTAAATTCTGCCGTAGCAAAGTCAGTTCACTCGGACTTTCCGCCACTTCAACTCTCTGCATTTTTGTCAGGAATTCTGCCCATCTTAGTTGAGTGTCTCCAAAGAGAAGAACACGCCTCCTTACAGTTTGAGGCAGCATGGGCCTTAACTAATATTGCATCCGGGACTTCTCAACAAACCCAAGCAGTAGTTGACGCAGGTATTTAAAACCTTTAAACCAGTACATTGATAAAAAGTGATTCCGTGGTGCGCGCGTGACATCTGTGATGTTTTTCGTACTTGTGTGATGTTCGCAATACTTTCCTTCGCCCGTGTTTTGTGCTGCTGCTTCTTCATCGCATGAACAGTTCTTTCAATCCACTGATAGCCGCACGAGATCTCGGGGCAGGTGTTGAGCAGCTATTCGATGGTCTCGTCATCCAGAACCGTCAGGCCATGCAGTCCATGGGGATGTCGATGGCTCAGACTAGCGTTTCTCAATTCATGTTGAAGCCTGCACCCCTTCCTTAAAGAAAAATCATTTTTGCACCCCTTGCACCATTCGATGTATTGTTTTTTGTATTATCATCGCTGACATCAATCCCTTCTCGCACCCCCTGGAGCTGCGAGCACCCCCAATTGAGAACTGCTGGCTTAGACAGTGAAGGACAACGCCAGCGGTCTGTTCCTCTGCGCCACACAAGCCGCAGAAGGGGCCATGCCCATTTGTGTAAGCAGCAGCGGAAACGTCCGACACCGTTGCGGAGACGGTTAAGCCGGACCCACGCTGTTCTTTGTAGGGTCATTCCAGGAGGGCGGATGCCGATATCGGGGATGAAAGTGCGGAGTCTTATAGTGTTCTGCAGTCACTCGGCATCCTTCGGTGATCCGCCCAGAGTGCCGCACTTAACTTGTTGTCAAATGAACTGATGAATTGTTGTGCGGCGAGTACAAATAGGTGTCCCGATTGCGCTGCTGTTGTGCATTTTTCATTATGATTTAGCATGGTCTTATGCGATTGTGTCTTTCACGTCGTTGCGTGTTTTGAACAGGTGCTGTTCCGTTGTTCTTGAAGTTGCTCAACTCTGAACATCAAAACGTCTGCGAACAAGCAGTGTGGGCTTTGGGTAATATAATAGGTGAGCGGTGAGCGTTTTGGCAGCTGTGTACTGCTTGCTGACTTTTTTGTTTCTATAATGCGTCGTGCCCTCTTTTTGCAAACAGGCGACGGACCTGCCTTGAGAGACTACGTCATCAGTCTTGGAGTGGTACAACCGTTGTTAATGTTCATTAATCCTGAGATACCTATCAGCTTCCTCAGGTTTGTGTAACGTCGTTATTCATTTGTGCATTTACGTGCTGTTCGTTTTGGGATGGTCACTTGTTAGGCAGTGTGCTTTATTGAAAACATGAATGCCTGTGGTCTGAACTATGCGAATCAACTGCATTTACATGCAGTGTTACCTGAAATAGTCCTGTGCCTTTTCAGAACCATTGCAAAGCAGGCAGAGGGATGTTTTATTTCCCGACACGTTACAAAGGGCAGTGTGACGTGGTTCCGACACCATAAAATGGCTTTGTGCGCGCTTATGCGGAAGCTTAGTGCTGGGCAGTGGGTTGTCCTGACTTTTGCCTTCTGTGGCAAGCGTGCAGTTGAATGAGTGAAATGATTTGGTTTACGTAAAACATTCGGCCAAAGTTTTATATGACATGCGATTTTTAAGAAATAAGCAAGTAATCGAAGCAAAACGCAAGTCAGTATTCAGTTGAAATTTTTGTGATTGTACCAAAATTGATGAAAATATTATGGTGATTGCTTGTATCGCGTTCGAATAGTAAGATATCCAAAAATGTGTCTCTGTGAGTATCAAGGTGTCTAAACTTGGATTGTTGTAATGAGTGTAGCGGGGCAATTTTACTGCAACATTCCGGAACCAACAAAATATTTCACCAATAGCCTGTGAAAGGGAATGTCAAATTTCGCTTTAGGTTTAGTATGCGACTGATATATCTGATAGCTTGGCATCCATCGACGTTGCCAGGGGTGACGGCAAAAACAACCAGGTCTTTTTTCCTGAACCGTTCAAACATGCCGCAAGGTTTACGTTAACCTCGCCGTGTGAGAGCGTGTAATGTACGGCATTGCAATCACAGAGGAAGTGCTTTCGCCCTTTACCATTTTAATCATGCCATGAATCAGATGGGCTGTTCCCACAATTTTGTCGCGGGAACTTCTTGATCTGGGGATTGCTAAGGTACAAGTCTTCATTAGCTGAGGTGCTCTTACATCAGTGTTTAAAGCATGCATTCTTGCGAACTATTTCTCCATTGCAATCCTGTCTTTCTCGTGAAACATCGCGTTACATGTGAAATATTTTCTAAAGTTCGTGCTGCTCACAAGCCAGAGGTCTTGTTCATGTTGGAAGCCCTTGGAAAATCGCTGGGCTTCGCAAAGAATGCCAATGTGGGCGTCAGAATTGCTGACGCAGAACTTTCGAATAGGTATTCTCCTGCTGCTACCCTTTTTGTAGGCACATGCTTTCCTATGTGCAGTTACTACTGTAGAACATTTGTTGGTTCCCACCTGCACACGCGATAAGCACCGATAACAGGTTAACTTGCCTTTTCTGCGTCAGAATCGCAACGCTTTGCGAGCGGAATGCTTTTTGCTGTGGAAGATCTGCGCTTCCCCATCCACAGCACTGTAACTGTGAAGGCCACGTTAGCTGCTTGTGGTTTTTGCATTTTCACGGTTACGCTTTACTTGCAAAGACATAACAGTAGCGGTCTCCGCTTACCCGCATTAACGGTGAACACTTGAGCCCCTTCGTCTCAAGACGTACTTGCGGCCCCACATTTGGGAACCCCTACTTATGACACAAGCAAAGATGACTCCCAATGGCTATGACGTGTGATGGGTATTGCGATTAAAGAAAAAAGCACATTCCGAAGCCATATTTGAGAAACCGCGTTCTTACGTATGGAATCATAGCAATGCATGTCTGCTCCTTGCGAATATGTATATCGTATCCAAAGTTCTTCACGTCCTTTCGTTTTCATCACTAATTGAAGTAGTAAGTAATAGACAGTTAGATAATGAATTGTATATGTTTGCTTGTTGCAGTGACCCTGACGCTTTTGTTTTCATTTTATGTTTAAATACCTTAACACGTATTGGAGGTTGCGTATTTTGAACGTGCGGAGCTCATCAGTGGGACCAAGTCCAGAGCTATTGCCAGCTGCCTGTCCAACCTTGGTGCCAGTTTAAACGTGAATGTATTGTTTAATCTGTTTCAAAAAACATGTAACGTTTTTATAACTTTTTTTAATATGCCTTTAGCGATAGTAGTATTTCACAGTAATTCGCAGCTATGCAAAACCGGAGAACTGTTCTTATATCGTTGGTTCAACTTAACACTGTTAATTCGCTGGATTGGTGGCCTCAGCAGTGCGCATGCGCATAAGCCCGACCAAGATACTAAGCCGCTTGTTCATTGCAGAAACGTTACTTGGGTAATTGTCAACCTGTGTCGGAACAAGGATCCTCCACCTCCTGTTGAAACAATCCAAGCTCTCTTGCCAGCGCTCTGCGAGCTCATCCATCACCCGGATACTAACGTAACGTTTTTTTTGTTCTACTTTTCTGAATGAGTTCTTGCTTTCCAAACAGACTCTACTTTATTAGGAACTGACGATGCTTTTTTGAGTGAAACTAAGACTCCGTTGCAAATAAAGTGTGATATGATTTCTGCTGGAGACGCCTTAATTGCAAAAGTTAGTGACGCAAATATTAATATGGAGGAATTATCATCGCATGGAGTCCTTTCCGTGGTCAAAGCTGATTCCAGTGCAATTCAGTGCGAAAAAGCGTTGCCGAATGAGTTGTATGTATTGTATAGAAATATAAACGTCAAATTAACCGCAGTGGGCGATGCTATTCTCATAAAATGAGTTCAAACTTCTAAGGAAGTTTAAATAACAAAACATATCGCACCGGTGCTACCAAAACATATCAGCACCGGTGCTTATCTTCAGTCCATCCTCAAATGTACGATTAGCATTGATGTTCCTCGTTGCCACAAGTTTGTACAGCTGAACATAGTTTCCATATTAATTTATTGAAAGTAGATTAGATTGAATCAATCATTTATGTTAAATTGGCCATGGTCTTGTTTTATTTTAGTTCAACCAGTTTTAGGCCAGTACTTTTCAACCATAGAGTAGTTTTTCGAGTGAACCACGGAGCTAGGTGAAAAAATATGTGATAAAAGAGTTTATCTCAACATGCAATCTAGACATCGTGGGAGCACATTCATTTATGATCGTCGCAGCGTAGCTCCATCAAAAGCATTGAATTCATCATGCTTTCTCTTCAAATACTCTACGTAACAAATGTTACTGATGCTCGTACATCTGCAAGAATAAATGAACTGTATGATTGTGTTCAGTGTCAGCAAGTTTCTGATTGAGACTTGCGTGTAAGAATGAATCGCTACGTAGAATAATGTGTGCATGTTTATGCGTATAAAACGTAGCCTATATTAACAAGATAGTGGGCCAGCTACACAATTTTTACCAGGAAGCTATCTGGGCCACTCAAGGAAAAAGGTTGAAAAATTCTATTTTTGGCTGTTGCAATTGTTAGTCTGGGCATTCATGAAAAAATAATACAGTGCAGATTGTTGTAAAATTTGACTGCCATGCTCGGATCAACTGCATGTCAATAATGTTTTATGGTCTATCTTTATGAACGTGCACGCGGTGTGTCGACTACTGGTTTTCTTTTAGTGCCATTAACAATGAAAACAATTTCTCTTTTTTTAGATTTTAGTCGACACTGTGTGGGCGCTCTCTTACCTAACCGATGGTGGAAACGAATTAATTCAAATGGTTATCGATTCTGGGGTAGTGCCATATTTGGTTCCTCTTTTAACCCACAACGAAGTTAAAGTTCAGGTGAATGGTGACTCATCTGTCGATCGTCGCGTATGCGCTCATTTTGTGGCGCAATAATGTTGTCCTTCCCGTGATGAAGACGTGAAGTTTGTTGGTTTCAGATTTCGCTGAATATTCGAGAGCATACATTGCTATTTACCAGACTAGAATGATGTTTCTGATCAATATTGCTTTGATGCGAAAAACCAATGTCGTGCTCTTTTGTTTAAATTTCCGAACTAGTTTTGCTCAAGCTGCGATGAATAATTGACTGTGCTCGGTATCGACGAAGGGAATTTTCGCTTCTTTAAGACCTCAGCAACACGAAGTGTGTGTATAACCTTTAGTGACCTTCCCGACCGCGCGGGCTGTGAGCACTCGACGCTCAAGTAAATTTTTGGCCCCATCTGTGCAGTGTTTACGGTTACGATCGGGTCGCCGAACACATTTTCTAGGTTTTGCGCCCGCGTTTTTCCAAACCGTTGCCGTGTACGCGTTTTTTATCTAGCTGCAGAATTGCGCGACGTTGTTCGCTTGACGCTTCACCCAAGGCCTCCTAAATAGACATGTTTAGGAGGCCGTGGTTCGCCACCCGCTGATCAGTCGCTGTCGGCTTGATCACGCGCGTTTGTATCGTGAATTCATCGCGTGCGTTCGCAGACGGCAGCGGTTCGAGCTGTTGGGAATATCGTGACGGGCACAGACGAACAGACGCAAGAAGTCCTTAACTGCGGCGTTCTGAAACACTTTCCCGCTCTTCTTTCCCATCACAAGGAGAAAATCAACAAGGTAATCGTCGGAACGAGCCTCGGAGCGCTGTAGCCCTTGAAAGATGTCCGCAAAGTTGAATCGTTTGTACAATGGAAAGTTTCTGTTGCGTGACCAGGGAAAAAATTGTTCGTTTTGACAAAAGACTAAATTTCACCACAAAATTGGATTTCTTCGGAAGACGTTTAACTGCATTTTGGTGAAAGCAGGCCAATGAAAACGTCTAAATGATGGCAGATGGTCATGGTGCGCTCTGCCCTGGGTCAAGTATTCTTGCGTATGCTTTAGCTACAGTCGTGTATGGTTGTCAACGGTTAAAACGAAGTCGCCTTCGTTTAATAACACGAAAACTTTCCCTTTAATCTTCTGTTTGCCGAACTCGTTGGATTCGAAAACCCGATTCTGGAAGCGGAATGAAGCTAGTATGTTATTTCCATTTGCATTGTGTCAGACCAAAGCTGAGATCATAACAAATTGCTCAGGGCGTACTTTCTTCGTAGTTCTCTGAGAAAGCACCAAAAACAAGCAAAGAGCCACGTTTTTTTGTTCTTTTTCAAATTGAAAATGTCGCATAAAGGCTGCGTTGGAGCTCCGCCTCCCAACAGGAACTTGATTTAAGCTGAAACGGCGGACCTTCTTAATTTGAACGTTGAAATCCAAGCCATTTCAATGGCTTTACGAATTCTCTGGATGACTTACAAGTTGCACAGGGGATTAACCTTATTCAAGTCATCAGTAATTCAAATAACATTCAACATGGATCGATCTAATCCCCTGCTCCTGCGTCGTTCGGCGGCACTCTGAAAAAATGGTACCAATTGTTTGGATTTTAAAGACCCTCACTGTTGCAGAGTTTAATACTGTTTCGCTGCTGCTATCTAAAGCTCACCGGTCATCATGTTACTTCTGCTGACAGTTCGTGTGGTTTGTCAATGCGTGTTCACTTGTAATGGTCGACTGTCGCTTCCAGGAGGCTGTCTGGTTCCTGTCCAACATTACCGCCGGCAATCAAGCGCAAGTTCAGGCAGTGATCGACGCTGGATTGATTCCGCAGATTATCATGCATTTGAACAAGGTAACCCCGGATTGGCGCTTATTCTCTGGCACGCACAAATGTGCCCGGGATGTGTTACTAATCCGTTTGTCAGTTATTTTTTTGACCGCAACCTTCGGCCGACCTCCACCAATACGGGTTGCCGTGATGGACAAGAGCAGCGCGGAACATCTCGTTTGCGTGCAAGTTGAATAATACCTGTCAGGTTGTGTCCGTGAGAACAGCATACGCATAAGGAAAACAACTGTTTCTGCCAGCCTTATTGGAAACGCGTGCCGATTGACCTACTTGTTCAGGTTCAGTTTCACTGTACTCACTTTTTGCACTCCCTCTGAAGTGTCACTAGTAGTGTCAGCAGCGCTAATTTTCCGCTTGCTTGCGCTGGGATTCGAGGGGTGTAGTGGGGCGGGAACGTGTGGAAACGGCGTTCCCACACTTTTTTCATGTTGTCTTTTGTAGTGTAATCAAAGTGAATACTTCGTTGAGTACTGATTCAAAAATGAGTGTGGAGTGCTGTTGAAAATGGCTAGTTTTTTTGCGTGAGTTCCCACACTTCTTTTTGTAGCACTACGCCACCGCGGGTCACGCGACACTTTCCCAGTGAATGCTGTGTTGGTGGCGAGTCAATAGCGACACCGCACGTTAATCCTATCCACCCACCCGCAACATAGCCGAGGTGCGCGCTCAACTCACTGCGCCACTTCGTCGACATACTTGTTGTTGCCTGGTTTCACGGCTATTCAGCCAGCGGCTCCTTTTTTACTTTCATTGTGTTGATTTTATTTAGTCATTTATTTTTGTTCTAAGACAAGATTTGAACCAAACAGGCCGCGCCAGCTTCTCACAGGTCCGCGTTTCTTTTTCGCTAGAGCGACTTCCAAACTCAGAAAGAAGCTGCTTGGGCAATCAGCAACTTGACAATTTCCGGCAACAAAGAACAGGTGGCGTACGTCGTCGAACAAGGTGTCATTACGCCCTTCTGCAACCTGCTCACCGCTAAGGACAATCAGGTATCGATCGAAAACCTTTTACAGCTGATCGTTCTCGGTCAGTGATTTGGTCGCTCGCTTTTGGAGTAGACGTCTGAAAAGGCTTGTGCGCATATTGCCGGTCACAAACTTGTCTTGAAAGAAAAACGCCGCTTGAAGTACGCGGGTCGAGAAGACAGAAGTCACGTCGCAAAGACATACAATCATTGCTGGGTTTAGAGCTGTGTTATTTCCTGTGTGTAGTTAAAAAAAAACTCTGGCAGTTTTCGGCCGGTCATCGGATATGTACAGAACCGTCGCCAGAAAGTTTTCAATAGGGGGGCTTTGCGTTTGTGCGGGGGGGCTTGACATTCTAAAAATTGACAAAAA
>JGI24021J15306_10010483_pt1 | contig 11500 bp, 9 predicted proteins | sample Ectturendosymbi1_FD_15306 | JGI IMG/M metagenome (IMG submission 15306)
CGTAAGCATCCAGTCATGATTCGCAAGGCGTCGTTAATAGCGGGGTCGATAAGGCAGGTATGAGCACTGTGGCACCAGACAGGAGTGCAGTACTCTGCAGTTGAATCCATCTGGGCAAGGTTGGCTGTTCGCAAAGTTGTTGTTCCAGCACCCTAACCAGAGCGAGCGAGCCATCTCATGAGCGTGACGCGTGATGTCAACTTCTTGTGAAGTGACTCAAGGTGTCGGCGGTACGTGAGCGACCTGTCCAACGTTACTCCAAGGTACATGGGCTCGGAGCAGAAGGGCAGGGTTTCGTTGTTGAAGTTGACTTTCAGCTCACGTTTAGCTTCCTTCTTGATAAGATGGAAGACTGCTGACACCGTTTTTGTAGTGCTGAGCTTTAGTTTCCATGTCTGGAGGTATTCACCTATGCTTGCCATGTCCCTGGTCAGCACCCCTTCCACTGCCTGCCAGTCTCCATCAACATGCATGATTGCTAGGTCGTCAGCATGTGCATATATCTCGAGACAATGTTTGGCACGTCAGAGATGTAGATGTTGAAGAGAAGGGGCGCCAGGACAGATCCCTGTGGGACGCCGTTCTTAAAGCGTTATAACCTGCTCCATTTGTCGTTTCTGGTGGTAATGGTGAAACTGCGATTGCTAACCATCTCCATGATCGTGCGGACCATGTGTCTATCAGGCAGCAATCACAGTTGCTTGCAAGTGTGGCCACGGTGCCATACGGTGTCGTTGGCTGCTGTGAGGTCGACAAACACAGCTCCGGCCTTCTTTTCGGCCGAAAAGCTATGATTGGTTCGACGCGAGTGTAGATGAGTCTCTCGAGGATTTTAAAGGGGACACACGACAGAGGAATAGGATTGTAGCTCTTTGGGTCCTCCTGTGACTTTTCTGGCTTAGGGAAACTATTAGTGCTCTTTTCCAGATCTTTGGAATTTTGAGTTGGCGCATGTAAGAGTGAGGAAATCGCAAAGCCACGGTTTGAGAGCTTACCTGGCGTGGAGTATAAACTCCGGGAAGATCGAATCCAATTCTGGAGGCTTTCTGGCTTCAGGCGTCTGAGGGCAGCAGCAAGCTCCTCTGACCTGAAGGTTTCAGAGATACTGTTACCCTCAGGTGTTGAAATCTTCCATAGGTCAGACAGCTGCTTGTTGACAAGGCTGGTAGACGCTTGGTCCTGTGTGCTCCGTTTTTCACTAGTGAGACGTTTTGGTGGCGTTTTCCGAGACGGGGCACAGGCGAGAGGAGCGTCCAGACCTGCCAGTGAGTTTGTGGATGGTGCTCCACGCCTTGCGGCTAGAGTGCGAGAAGTTGATGTAGTTGACAGCTTGCTCCCATTGCTTCTGCTTCTTCTGTTCGAGCTGAGAAAGTAGGGACGAAGCGGGTTTATTAGAGTCAGTCCCCACTGGGACTCAGATGAAGGAGCGATGGAGGGTCTCGCACTCTTTGTCCTTGCATGTCACATAGTTCTTCCGACGGCCACGTGGGATGCATTGTTTGGCCACAAATAGTAGGCTCTCGCAAAAATCCTGGTATGCCCTCTGAATATTTGGTGTGTCCATAGGTGGCAATCTCTCAACGGATTCACCTGTGAGAAGGCAAAAGCGCTTCCAATCAGCCTTGCGAAAGTTCCAGCGTTTAATCGGGTCGCTGTGTGGGCAGGAACCTTGAGTCTTGGTGGCGTTATGAGGGAGGGCCGATGTTGTGACTGCGGGAACTTCCTAGAACATGTCTGTCCGGCAGTCGGCTGTCCTGGCCGAAACTCGCGAAAGCCAGGTCTGGGTTGGTGCCGAAGTTCCATCGGTGAGAGAAGAAACTGGCTGTTTCCTTTGGGTCATGCAACAGTCCAAGGTTGTTGGATGTTGCCCAGGAGTCCAGGCTCTCACCGTCAGGAGATGTTTTGCTGTAACCCCAGTTGACATGCAGGCAGTTGAAGTCACCAACATGCAGACTGGGGTGTGGGAACACTGCGAACGTCGGGATGGCTGTTGGTGTGAATCGCGAACGTGGAAGTTTTGTAGACGTCAATGATCTTATATCCTATGACGTCTACGCACAACCACTCAGTCTCTGATTGTTCTGAAGACTGATCGACCAGTGACCATTCCAACCGCTCGTGAACAAACGTGGCAAGGCCGTGCTTCCTGCTCAGGACTGACCCAGCTAGTGAGAAGTTGGGAATCACTAGCTTGTCTGCAGTTGTACAGTGGTTCTCCTGTAGGACGATGATGAACGCCTTGTTCTTATAGGCTAGCTGCTCGATGACGCTGATCTTGTTTGAGGTGAGTCCCTCGGTGTTCAGCTGGAGTATATTGGGTCGTGGTTCGTGTGCTGCCGCACCCTGAGAAGTGCGTGCTTTTACCCAACCCACGCTGAACACATCCAGCACACGTAGCAGTGGTTGCTCTCGAAACGACAGATTTGGTAAGGATTTCAATAAATGCCGCAACGGGGAGAGCCACGTGAAGGCATCTGTGATCCTCCCTCAATCGAGTGATTCGTCTAAGCGTATAGAAAACCTTCTAGAGCTTTTAATTGTTGATGTAGGCAGTTTCCAGCAACACTACAATGAAGATTTATTGCAGGAACGCATGTGAAATCATTATTCTTTTTGTTGAAATAGATATCCTATAGCCATTGATAGTTTGACATGAGTTTTAGTCATTAAATTGCTAGAGATCAAAATGGTTATCCATCTTTGAGGTGATTGATAAAATATAAAATCGCTCCCTGGAATGACTTTTCAGCGTTTATTCGGCTTCCAACTAGGGGACCAAACCAATTAAGTAGCTTCTATGTAATTGGTAAATCTGCAAGACAGTGTCATGAAATTTCTACAAGAGGACGGCCTACGCAAAGGTCAGTTCTATACGGGTTTAGGTTAGTTCTTGTCACTGTACCAGTGATATGTTGCATAGGAGTGAGTTGTCTGTAGCAGAGTTTTTTTAATGAATTTAGTAAAAATTACGTTCGGAAGTGCAATAAATCATTAACATTGCTCCCACTATATGATTGTTTTTTGTTTTTTTTATTACCCGTTTGAATTTTATTGATTTCACCTGAAAAACTACTGCAATTCAGCTAAGTTCGTCACTGTGGTACGAGAAAATTTAAAAGCGAATTGGTAAGTCCACTATACGTTTTCGTCTGCAGCTCGTAAGTACTTTGCGGAACAAATGCAATTATGCTTAAACGTTTCTAGGATTTTTTGGTTGTTGCGATATTCATGAGGCATTGTTTTTGTTCAGAATTAATCTGATATCTACGTCGGCCCCAGATGATGTTCAAACTTTCGATGTACCAAAGGCGTATGCGGTGCATTTTTCACCTGATGCCAAATGGCTATGCACGTGGGAACCATATGCAGGTAAGGATCGTGCTTCATATTCGCTGCTGTTATGTTCGAATCACAATTTATGAAATTTTTTTGCATGGGAAGTTACGCAAAAGACACCAGAGCGTATTTTCGCCTAGTTTTTTTAAAAGAAAGGAATAAAAAAATTACCCCTTGCGGTTAGGGCCCAGGGCCTGATGACGCCATCCACAAAAACCTAAAACCTGCCCCAATTGTGACGTCACCTACAAAATGTTCAAACCCAAAACTTCCAGTTTTTTTAAAGCGAAACTGCAAGACTTTCCGCATCTTTAGAGAGGGTTTGAACTGCTCTCTAGCTCAATCGCCTAACGAGTTGTATTGGCGCCAGTTGGTGCAAAAATGAGGACCGCAGAACCTGACATATCGGCTTTTCGGCACGATTTTTGTGGTTACTCGCGTACTACTGAAGTTATGTCCACACGTAAAACATTGCAAGAAAGGGTTTTTGACGGCGCATCTTTTAAGGTATTGGTGACGTATTTGAGACGTCACGCCGGGTAAAAGACAATTTTGGGCTTAGCCAAAAAATCAGTGGTTTTATTCAAAGGCCTGTGGAGCGGGAACCAAACACGTCAGAAAAATTAGTTCTTCATGGAAAAAGTCAGGTACGACCCAAACTTAAAAAAATTATAGACAAAAAAATGCGAAGGCCCATGTCGCCAGAAACATCAGAAAAATCTGAAAATCGCAGAACATGTTCAAATTAACGTCTTACAACCAGTTTCGCGCCACGTGGAGGCTTTGGTAGGCTTAGCCTCCCCAAATAAAGCACCAATCCCCCCAAATTGAGATATGGTCACTGCACATTAGTAGAGTTTTATCAAATTTTCAATGTCAAACCCCCTGCACAATCATAAAGCCCCCCCATTGAAAACTTTCTGGCGACGTTCTGCTTGAAAACATCATGTCAAATTTCAAGAGGAAAAAAGTTGTAACTATTCTAAGTCTAAAATATTGACGAAATATTTGCAAAATGCTGAAAAAAAATTTGTCAAAAATTTTGATGTTTGNATTTTGTAGGATTTTTCCCGTTCTTTCGAATGGTACACTCCAAAAAACGCTACTGGCAAAGATTTCGCTTAAANATGGAAAAATCGCGTTTTGCAAGTTTCGAAAAAAAGCATCTTTTTGCCCAAAAGTTGTACACCCAGAAACAGTGATTAGTGGCTTTTTTGATATTTGTGGTTCTTGCAAGGAATTCAAGCCAAAAAGACCGCATCGAAAACGCTAAAAGGTAAGCGTTGAGCCGATTTCTTAGACCAGAAATTTCCAAAAATCGCTTCCGGAAAACCAAAAAATCACATTTTTCTCAAAATTTTCAAATGTCAACATAATTTTGACTACTGGAAAGAAAAAACAAGGAAATCATTTTTTCTTTTGAAGTGCATGAAAGTAGTTTTTCTTAGGAAATATAAAACAGTTAATCCCGAATTTGTTGTAGGCAGCGGTTTAGTTACAAAAACATTTTTTCTGGTTTAGTTATGAAACACTTATTGCAGTGAAGTTGCCTCGTTTAGTTGGCTTTGTAATTCATTACGAGCTTAATCTTTCAGCTTGCCACGTGTGTCTGTGTCACAGCCGTCTGCTGCTGCATTTTCTTTTTCGGTCTTTGTCTAGTACCGAAGCGAAAGGTTTCTGATAAAAGTGTAGTAATCTTGATCCATATCGCCCACTGCGTTTTGACAATCGCCGGTACGATGTAGTCTGGTTTGTATTCAGTTTTTTCGAATTCCATGCTGGAAAATTCACATAGCACTTGTTTGACCCGGTTCGTACCTGGGTGAGATAAGCGAGTTATTGCGGAATCTGTTTTCGTTTTGTAGTTACGAAGCAGTATCCAGACGGTATAAAGAATTCGAGGATATGGAATGCCACCACCGGCGAATGTGTGTCGAGCGTGGTTCAAAAGAAGATAAACAACTGGAAGCCTGTCTGGATGCCTGGCACGAGTACTTGCTGCAGGCTTGTCGGGTCTAGCATTTTGTTTTACGAAAACAACGATTTTGGTTAGTTTAAGTCGATTATTTTTCGAAACGAAAATGTATCCAAATTTTTTCAGTAGAATTTTGAAGCAATGATCAGATTTTCCGCATGGATCGTCATTCTTTTGCCACCGAATGATTTTGACAATCTCATGGTTCGTGGAGAATGATGTATGATAAAAAAGCGCAGATTTTTTTTACGGTTTGACTCTGGTGACCGTTGAGACATTTTGAGGAGACCGCCCCAACTATTTTATGTGAATACCGAGAAGTCATAAAGCGAGGTTTTAGCGAATTTCGGCGGTGATCATGCAGCGAGGTTTTACTGTATTTTGAGAGACTGTTGGAAAAGTTTGAGAGGCCGTTTCGGTCCCTCAAAACACCTTAAAAAAGCAATGAAAAAAGTAACAATACTTTTGAAAAAAGCCGTAAAACCTTGGTTACTTCAAAATGTGTCTAATGTTTAGGAACTTGAAGATTGTGAGGAACGCGCTGTAGCTTAAGATTCCAAGGAGACAGACCCCTTGTACTTGAGGGGCCAACGTACAGTAGTTGTACAGCGCGGGTTAGTCTCCAAACGAAGCGACCTGACGTCTTGTGGTTGTCAACCCGAAGCAAGGCGATCTGAAAGGTCCTCAACGCATTGTTCGTTAGTAACTCTCCTGTGTCACTTTAAATTTTGTTTGCTTCCCTTGATTATATTGAGATATACAACAGACTCTTCAATACACTTGAATGTGAAGTCAGAAGAACATAACCTAAGCGGTTTTGTGGAGAGTAATGGCGAAACAGTACAAAGCGTTCGCCAGAGCAATCGGTAACCGCGGCCAAGATGTATGTTAGCAGGTCAATGGATGTCACTGTTGAACTGTTCGCAAACAAGTACATTGCATTGAATCACGCATAGAAATTGCCTGAAATCACTCATAGAGAATGCACGAAACGTTAAAGCACGTATGGATCCAGTACAAATGCAGCTCAGCCTTGTGAGACTTGCAGCTTGTTTTTTATTATTTATGACAACTAATTCAGACACTTTTGTCGTTTCGGGCTATGTTTACATACGTTGCCGAGGTGAAAGCACTTGCTAAGCTTATGAAGTCTTTTTACTTGGAGTGAAAGTTGGATTTTGCGCTATTGTAATTGTAAATGAGCAGGGGTAACGTTGACTCGATTGCGAACCTTCGTGTACACTTGTTGTTTTTTCCTTACGAGAATTCAACCAGTCTACTGCTCAGAAAAAAAAAATTGTTGGCAGTAAGCGTAGGAAGCTGGACTACGTTTCGTTTCGAGTTTTCTGTACTGAGTTTTGTGCCCCAGCTCATGCGACCAACAAATTACACGTGGACAAGTTGGAATCGTTCGAACTATCGCCGAATGAAGGACATCATCGCGTCGCCTGTTTTGTGCGTGGCTCGAAAGGCGCGCCATCATCCGTGCGGATTTTCCAGTATCCGAAATTTGCTCTCGACGACGTTCTAGCCAGCAAAAGTTTCTTCAAAGCGGATTCGGTCAGTGAAGGCTTTCAGTGGTTGGTTGCCACGCTGTTGCTTTATGCTTCGGATTTAAGCCCCAGATTGCTATTGCCAAATACCGATTGCCCCTTTGAAACGGTAGCTCTGCCTAATTGCTGTTCTTATATTTCAATCTGGTGTTGCGTAAAATTTGCCGACCATTCCCTGTCCGGGTCTTCATTAAAGTTTATCGCTTTCGCACCATATAACTCCAGCGTTCAGAAAACGTTCCATCTTTCTGTGTATTCTGGAGTGCCTGAAAGATGATATTTTCCAGGTGACGATTTTGTGGAATAGCAAAGGAACCGATCTGTTGGTGAAGACCGCTGTGGATGTTGACACCACTGGAACGTCGTACTACGGCGAGCAGTCGCTCCATCACATGTCATGTACTGGGGACACGGCGATTGTAAACGTTTGTAAGTAGTGTGCGGCATCGCAGACTCTTGCGTGCCTTACAGCTTTGCGGTTCCTGAGAAGGGGTGGTAGGATGTATTGGCCTGCCAAAAACTTGAATTTCTGTCAGAAGGTCTGTTTTCACAGTGTCTGTGCAGTTGGGAATGTGCGGGCTTTCCCATGGGAATGGGATTTGTCGGATGGGACAGTGCACATGAAATTGTTTCATACCCCATCGAAAGCACTTTTGCGTCGTATAGCAGGAGGAATTTTCTGAAGTTGAATAACTTTATTATATGCTCATAGCACAGTAAGTGCAATATAACACGGGCGAGAGGCTCAGTGCCATGGCGTAGCGGTGCGAGGCCCCAGAAAATAAGTTTTTTGGGCCCTTCTGCAGGTGACAACTAAAAAAGGGTCACCCAATTTTCATTGACCCCCGTTATTGGAAGTTTTGGGTGTTTTACCACGGCCCTGAAAAAGCTAGACATTTGGCATGCTCACGATATAATGTACGTCGTATGACTAGTTTCGCTGGAATCAGGATGTCATGGGATTGGACAAAAAATGTCCCATAAGCCTNACAATATGTGTTATGATTCATGTAACTGGCCGATGGAGTGTGGGATTTAGAGGCATAAAGTTAAGATTTCAGCGCCTGAATTCATCTAACTGTACCACTTACATCATACAAAATGTCTACTCCAGAACAGTGGAATGTTTGAAGGCGGAATAGCATGTAGTCTTGTGCTCTATGAATTTTTAACAATTATATCGTCTTCTGACGTATTGAAGTTAGAAATCTGTTTAAGCTTGATGAAGACAAAGTAGGTTTGCAAAATAGCGGTACTTAGATATTATTATCAATACCATCATCACAATATGTTTATGTTACGCGACTGATAATCACGAAGTCCTGTCCTCTAAATATTGCGCTTGTTGTTGCACGAGTTACGCGTTGGCTCTCCTGTAGTCAAGCACAACAACTGCCAGTGCATCCGTGTCCAACCAGTTATTGCTCGAAACTCTGCGATTGGTCCAGATGCCTCGCTGGTTCCGTAACAACTGCCCTTTGTCATTTCTATTATTCCGCTTTTAAACAAGGGTTTGCAGTAGCGGTTCTCGTTTCCACGGTTTTGAAATTCCGGAAGTAAAGTGGATAGCCAGTCCTAACCAGAACATCGGCAGCGAGTTGTTACTTCTGTAATTTTAATCCCACGCTGCGCTGCAGGTCGCCTGCTTCTTAACGCGCTTTTGCCCCTTCTTGTATTCAGCGAAGAAGGGGCCGATCTACGACGCTGCGTGGTGCCCCACGTCCGACCAGTTCTGCGTCGTGTTCGGCTTCATGCCCGCCAAGGCGTGCATCTTCAACTGCAAGTGCCAGCAGCTGTTCGAATTCGAACCCACCCCTAAGAACGAATGCTTTTATAACCCGCAGGTGCGTTTGTAGATGTCGGGGACTCATGTTTCAACCGGTCGAACCTGCGCTCTTATGTCCGATTGTTGTTCCCGGAGCCGATTTAGAATGTTGGAGATTTGAAATAATTTTTTGCTTTTTTCGGCCGGTTCTATTTTTGAACTTACGGACTCAGAGCTAAAGTCGTATAAATTTCGATTAAAACATACAGAAAACACCAACTTCCCATCGATTGAACCTCAACGTGAAAAACTGCGGCATAAATAGGTGCGTTCCCAAACACGTTTTGCCGAGACGTGCCTTTTTGTCGGGAGAATCTTCGTTTCTTGGCAAGTTTGTGGCAGACGGTTTTCCGCTTTGTTTTTCCACACGCCGGGTATTGACTGTGATAAGATTGACGATTTTGCTGTTGATTTTCCGTCCACAAATGACTCTTGAAACTCTTGCTTGTGTTTTTAGTGTCTCTGAGCTCATTTTGAATTTTGTGTGATTGTGACATGCGCCGTGAGTAATAATGCAGTGAAAAACACCAGAGTGTTTTGGAAAGTGCTGGTTACATCACGACCAGATAAGCGATGCACTTTAAAAATGATTGCGGGAGCTGTTTTTTTTTCGCTGAGACATTTCGGTCATTGTCCCATAATAGCCCTAAAACTCGCCGTAACAGTATTCACTGGCCTACATTTTCGGACATAACGACCAAATTGACTTTTTTTTTCGGTCATTAAAAAAAATTCGCCCTCTGACCGAAAAAATGACCTAGTGCGGAAGCATCGTTTGCGTAGAGGAGTGTGCATGGCTGGATATTATGCGAATTGCAAAATCAACGCACGTGGTTAATCATTTACTATTTCGGAAGAGAGTTACATGCGTTGTCAGTAAAAATTTGCAGAGCTAGACTGTAGTTGATGCCATGGCTGCTTCGTGCCGCGGTCACTCTTCATTGCGCGCGAAACCACTCACGTGTTCTCGCCCTGACTTGCCTGGCACAGGGCAACCTGCTGGTCCTGGCTGGCTTCGGGAACCTTCGCGGCAACATGGAAGTCTGGGACTGCGAGCGCAAGAAGCAGATCGCGCAGTTCAAGTCGCCCGACACCACCCACTTCGAATGGTGCAGCGACGGCATGCACTTCATCACCGCCACCACTTCCCCGCGCCTTCGCGTCGGCAACGGCTACAAGCTTTGGCATTATGTCGGTCAGTGCTTGCGTTTGAAAGATGCGTTTTGTTTAATTTTGCCCATCGCGATGGCATATTGCTTCTGTTGTATGCAAATTGTTGCGCGCTTCTCTGTAGACGCGGCGGGCGTTCTTTGTTGCTTTAGAAACCGTTGCGGTTTAGAACGGAGTTCTATTCAGCTCGCCGCCGACCACCGTCGCCCGAACGAAAAGCAAAAGCAAAAGCAGAAAATCGTCGACGTTTTGCGAAGCTTTGTTGAAAACTAGGACAAAAACAATGATTTCGTTCATTTCTGCTGGCGATGGAAGCAGTTTCGTTTCGAATCGTTCAGCGTGATTTCATTCCAATCATTGCTTCTTATAGTTTTTCGCTGTTTTATGGCTCATCTTTCTGGATATTTGTTTTATCAATTTATCAACGAGAGCAATGGCGTACTCGACCTTGAAAAAAACAGCCTTTCTTGCCGTCACTGCTGCTTGCGGGTGCTGTGCTCAAGTTGCGCATGCGCATCACTCGAAGCAACCGCAGCGGCGGACNTACTTTCAAACACCGACATACGGACGCGTGCGAAGCTGATTCGGCGACACTCAACGTGTGTGTTGCTTTGGCAACGACCTCCTGTCCGTGCGTCGCGGAGGTGTTTTTCCGGTTTGTTTTCGTTCCAACGATAAACTTTCCAAGTGCGCTCGCAGATGGAGTCCTGCTCGAGGTCAGTTCGGACGGCGAGCTGTACCAGGTCGCCTGGCAACCGAAACCAGCCGGTGCTTTCCCTGTTCCGGTCATAAAGAGCGTATCAAGCGACGCCATCCGCAAAAGTACCTCCAGCGAGCCAGCTGCCTACATTCCTCCGCACGCACGCGGGAAGGCGGGATACACAGCAGCCGTCGTGAGTGTTTTTCAAATCCCAAAATTTCTTTTTGATTGCAGGATGTAGAAGTCAGTTTTCGTACTGAGAAGTACTCAGTAAACGGTTGAGGCAGCTGCTTTTGTACGAGATGCAGTCTTTTCCATGCACAACAATTTATGGTCGGTAGGGTAAACTTCCAACTAATGGTGAATTTGATTGCCCAATCACAAAGCTTTAAATCAGAAACGGTAGGAACGCGATAGGATTTTCAGCCATGTTCCTCGTGTATTTTTGTATTTTTTTAAAAATGAAACACAAATATTCTGAAACACCTTCAAGCCGCGAAGTTAATGGCGATCGACGCGCGTGAGGTCAGTGCCAGCATTTAACGCTTTTTTGGCCATAACTCGCCAGCCGCTATAGCTAGCGAGCTGNTCAAACCCTCTACGGATNCGCCAAGTCTTCTAGTTTCGATTAAAAAAAACTTTTTTATTTGGGTTTGGGGTTCTCNTGGGGGGAGGTCACAAAATNGAGGTGTTATTGAATTTTTGACCAACTTTGACTGGCCCTGGACGCCAATCCAATGAGCCGTTTTTTTGGCTCAATTTTTTTGGAAACTAGGTGATCATCCGTGTATATAGAGCCTTTGATTGACCTTCTAGCATGTCTGGAACCAAAGTTATGGCCCCAAAAAACATTTTACCCCAAATTCAGAAAATTGCAGAAAAAGCATGAGTCTCCCACTGGCGGCTTGCGCGGATAGCGATAACTCGCCGCGAGAGCATGA
>JGI24021J15306_10010484_pt1 | contig 11499 bp, 3 predicted proteins | sample Ectturendosymbi1_FD_15306 | JGI IMG/M metagenome (IMG submission 15306)
ACTAAAGATAGAAAGTAAAAACTGCTGTTGAAGACATGTGGCTGTAACAAAACATTTATTGATAACATACGGTACACTGGTAAAGCAAACATTTTTAAAGAGAAAGAAGAAAGAAACAAAGATTGCGCATTGCAGCAAAAAGAATGAATAAAGGCTGCAGAAAGATTATGAAAGAGAAAAAAAGAAATAAAAATAAACCGTGCTGATGAAAAAACTCGTGTATAACGCTCACCCTTAATTTTTGATTAAAATTCCGTACAAAATTTTGCGCGTTATACTCGAATAAATACGGTACTTGGAAGTTTTCGGAGTATAAACAGGAGCGGAGTTGACGTTTCAAAATTTTTCGGAGTCGGAACAGGAGTTTTAATATGTTGTAGAGTGCACTAGACTTGGTATAAATGTACTAAACCCTTAACCTAACCCCTAAACCTAAGCCCAAATCCAAAACTCAAACTCTAAAGCTGAACAGAAATGTTTGGAAACATTGAAAAAAGTAAAAAAGTGGTCACTTGACAAGTACAACCAATCCATTAGGCTGCTACCAAAATAAAAGGTACCAAGGTGTGAGTCGAACTGAAAACCATTCACGCAGAAGACGTAGACGCATCCGCTACACTACCACAACGGTGCTGTTAAGCTGACCAGTCAGCATTTTATTCTAACCGCATCACTGTAGGCGGGCCTAATCCTATAGCCACTTCCTTTCTGAAAAGCAAAGCTTTGTCAAACATAGACTGGGAAAAGTAAAACTACGCATAACCAAAAATGGCACTAAAAGTCAGATCCAGAAAAGGCAGTCAACCAAGTTCATGCAATGAAACATGAAGCTGAAATCAATATTACCAATTGAATTTATTGGTAAGTTCGTAATAACAACAATTGTTAGTAAAATTATGGTAGTGACAAACCGTTGTTTGTAAAGTTATGTTCAGGTGTAATGCTCAACTTCAAAGGAAATTCTCCGCTGGCTGCTATGACTTGTGAAAGCACACAGGCTTCTCTCGATGCAACAGCCCAGTGCGATACATTTGTATTAGCAGTCATTCAACTCTTCGCAGCATACAATTGCAGGAAAAGATCCACGATGATCAAGTAACAGTGCTACAGAAAATAAAATCACACTTGCGAGGGCGTCGTGCTATATCGTGGCGTATCTAGAGAGTCGTGGTGTTTTACAAACATTCACAGCACCAGGCCAGGGAGTTCAACGCTAATACACCTGCGCAGATATAACAACAATAGTTATCCCTGGCCACCACATAGGTGCCGCAGCAAATACAACAAACAAAGACAGTTTAACACAAGCTAAGCTGATACTCTGAGATCTGAGTTCACTACCACTCACTGCAAAGATCACTATTACTTCGACTTAAACCAAGCAGCACAACGGCCGTCTAACACTACGAACAAAACACGGCGATTTAAGAACTGAACGTGTCAGTGTGAGCAAAGGAACAAGGCGGCGATGCTCCGCTCCCAGCATTCCAGAGAATGCGCTTGATTAACTGATAAAGCGCCGTGGTTTGAGCGGGTGAGTAATTGATCGACCGTAACACTTATCATCACAAAACAACTTAAACTTGCTAGACTTGCTACATCATCCACTAACAGTAACTGATGATTAAGCCCTAACCGATAAGTAAATAGGCACTAGGTCATATTGATGCACACTAAAATAGGTATTACATCAAAATTGGCTCAGCAACACCACATCTCTAACCTCGAAAACTCCACAAATTACAAATGTAATCTGATACCATGCTGTATTGAGCGGCTCAACAGAGCCTGACAGTGGACTGATGGGATGTTGTGGTGGTGGACTGGCACCCTGCAGTGCACGACACGTCTGGTGTAACAGCGCCTCTTTCACACATTTGCAATTGATGTAAACTACATTACATCTTTTAAAGCCTTGTCAAATTTTTTTTATGATTGTGTTGGCGTCAAATATCAAAAAATGAAATTGAAAATCCTGATCCTGATCCGAAAACTTGAATAAAACCGTAGTCCGGATCCAATCCGGTTTGTTCAAAATGTGGTGAATCTTGCCGGATTCGAGTCCTTAAATCCGGATCCTGTACACCTCTGACATCTGGCAGAAAACTGGATGCGGGATACGGTACTTTTTGTCCTTCGAAACAGAAAACTGGAAATGTTGATTGTTGAGACGCTACCTAAACTATTTATGTGAGCTAAATTTTATTGTCCAAAATATTTTTAACGTATCACCATGAATAAGAAATTGTCCAAATCTTTACACACATGAAACTCACCAACCTAACCTTACTTACATCCAAGTTGTATTAAAATTTTAAGACATCCTGTGAAGTAATATTGCACATTTGAAGGTTATGTTATTGCATGCTTTGTAAAAAACAATCTGCAATAGTAATCAATAATAAACAAAGTAACCTCTTATTAAAAAACTCACTCCGGCTATTCCTTAAGAAATCAACTCCGGCTCCACTGCTATTTTCGAAAATCGTTGACTCCGGCCGGAGTTCGCTCCAACACTCCGGCTCCTGCACACCTCTGACCCACACAACTTTTGGTTTTCCGTTGCTGCCACAAGTGGCAAGTATGTCTCCTGAGCAACGCTTTTACATTGGAATTACCCTCATTTGAAAGTTACAGGTTGCAACTCCGTGTGTGCGAGCTGAGAGAAGATACAACCAGTTATATTAGGAAAAAAACGGGTTTGTTACTGATGAGTTTTTAAAAGTTTCAAAATCAAACCAGCAACCCTGCACGGCATCCAAATCCCCAAATGCAACTGCTACTGAAGACCTCTGTTAGGGTTACCAACTTTTTGTTGTTGCCTGTAAAAGGCGGAGCTCCGTAAATAAGGGAGCTTGGTTGCGGAGGTTTGATGACGTAACCGGAGTAGTTAAAACCAATATTTTTCGTTGAGCAATGAGAAGTAAACGGTAGCAAAAATGATTTTACTGCAAAAGGTGATGTTACACCACAGTAAAAAAAGTCTATTTTGAAGTTTGATAATTTTTGGTTATCTGAGTTTCACAACGGTTCGGTGACAAAAAAATACGTTTCAACAGTTGTGAATGTATAAAATTTTTAAACATCACAAAATTTCATGTATTCCATGTTTGGGGGAAATGCATATTAAGTTGCAATGATACAGCATTTTTCCTTCACTTTTTTTCCTTTTTTGATTTTGCAGTGCAACTTTTTTCCACTACGGTTACATCATCAAACTCAAACCTCCGCAACCAAGCTCCGCTATTTACGGAGCTCCGCCTTTTACAGGCAACCACTTTCTGTTTCGCCATTTTGGGACACCTTAATACCAAGAATTCCAAGATTGATGCAACAGAAACTTATGAAACACGATAGACATCAAAAGCAACAGTGCATGCTGCGCGTCGTAGATGATGATTGTGCAGCGTTGGCCTAATAACCTTTAGGGCCCTCATTAGTTTTATCATAATAGAAGAAACTTGTGAAATAGTGAATTTTTAAAGGATAAATGTAAAAAACTACTAAAACAGGAAAATTTTTCGAAGATATATCAATCTTAATTTACAGAAATATAGTAATCAATGAACTTTTGCTAAGACAAAGATTTGTCAGTAACTTCTGGGACAAAAGTAACCCAGCCTGGGATGCCAGACGTCAATTCCGGGACTGTCTCGGTCATTCTGGGATAGTTGGCAACCCTAACCTCTGTCACAATTCCTAAAATCAACTCATTTCAAATGTGCTACCTCTCAAATCCCCAAACTTTGAGAAGTAGTACATTTGAAAATGTGCTAGCATAGTAACAACACATTCCAAATATGCTAATGTACTTGCTGCACATTACATTAATTGTGCTAATAGCACATTTCAAATGTGCTAAAATGAATTCTAATTCTGCTTCAATATTATCAGCACATTATTGCCAAATCACATAATTCTTAAAACTAAGCTAGCACATTACATTTGTTATAATTTCATAATATGCTATTGACATATTTGAAAGTGTGCTAGGCTACTAGTACTATGCTTCTGGTAACAAATCTAGAAACAGGCTATGCTACTTTATAAAATATCGGTAAATGTGCTGAAACTACTTATGCAAACTTTTAATATTGTTATTGTCATCTTACTATTTCTTTGTAAGTTTTTAGTTTAAATTAGTTCCTCACGACTGGCATATCTTATCTGAATTGACAGTTAATTTCAACTGATATTTTGTTGTTAAGAAAAACTGTAAAATTTGTAGTTAGCCTAGTCTAATAATGAAAAAGCACTAGCCTAGACAATTAAGCCAAGATTGCAGCAGCGTAAGTTTTGATCATGCAGAAAAACTGTACTCTATGTTTAAAAATAAGCATGTGGGCCTAACAAGAACATGCCATTGTGAAACTGAAGGTTGTATTCAATAGGTTCTCACATGTGACACTAAACTTTTATATTTCATGACAGCAAAAATTGAATCTACATATTATTATTGGAAGTGACTACAGATACGCCCTGCCTGACACAAATCAAATAAAAGGGTCAGTTTGTCATTCAAATGGAGTGGGTCTTGTAGCCTAGGGGTTATGTGTTATGGCTGCTATGCCAATGGTTTTCGGTTCGACCCTCACCTTGCCAACTTTATTTATTTTTTGGTAGTGTTTATTTTACCTCCAAGATTCTGGCAGCAACTCATCAGCTGGAGCTATTGTGCCGCCAGTCGAACACTCAGTCTCATGGCATAACGCAATTCGAATGAAAAGGTCAGTTCGGCATGCTGCTCGTAGCGTAGTGGTTATGCTTCAAGTCTGGCATGCCATTGCTTTTCGGTTCGATTCTCACCTTGGTGACTTCCATTTTTTAAACTTTTTTCATAACTTTTTCTAATCTTTTCCCTTCAAAGGTATTAGGTTTAGGCTTTGGTTAGCGTTTGTTTAATCGAGCAAGATGGAGAAATGGATTAAAGCTAATCATGTCAGAAAGGAGGTGAATCCAACATCCCTGTTTAATGAGGACTGAAGTGGATCAAAACTGGAGTACTACTACTGTGTCTGCAGTTGCCATGGAATACACATTGATACATATAACTACCAAAAACAAGGTGTCATGCTAGTTTAGATGATAACGGTATTTTAGACAATATTTCCAACATTTTTCAGTCATTTCCATGTATTTATCAGAGAAAATAAAAAATGCATTCTTTTCTCTCTTGGAAAACCAGTTCTCATTCTGCTGGGATACCAAATAGAAAATAATTAATCTGCATATGCTGTAGACTTGCTCTGTGTAACACAAAAACAAAATCATGTGTGTACAAATGGATAATTTTGTAAGAAAACTATGGAAGAAAAACTGCATTGTTTAAAAATTGCTAATTGTTATTGATGACTAAGAGTTCCACAGTTTGAGAATATCTCTGTCTTGGGCAAGTGACAAAAAACATATACATATTTTGTTTTTTTCAGTAAGAAATTAATTGATGCTGTGTATTTTTTGGGTTATTGCATAGCAAGGACCTTATAGTCTGTTTTTAGATATATACTAAACACGTGTTCTGAATGAATGCTGGAGTATGTAACCACCAGTTAGAACAATAGTTGTAAAGGAAGACAAAGAATAGTCTTGCCATGAATATTACTGATCATGAATGTTCGTATGAACAAAATGGAAATGAATCACCAAACATGTAAATGAAGATACCATATTAGCATTAATTATTACTGTATGTGGGATGAAATTTCTGAGAACATGTGATAGCAAACCTTGAATAGGTAAATTTTATGCCAATGGGAATGACTATAAAATCACTTACTATCCGTTATATTTGTATTGAGGTAGTCAGGATATTTTTGAGTGTGTGACAATATACAGTATATTTCTTTTAGCCTATAACATTTTTCTGTACCGTAAATATGACATCAACAAAACTGAATGCTTTACAATAGACTGAAATGAAGTAAATTGACTCTGAGGTGAACTAAGTGACTTTTGGTATGTTTTTGAATATCTGTATGGCAAATTGAACAAGAGATGTGTTTTCTGACTAAAGGCTATGAATGTCAATCCCAGAAAGTCAAAGGTAATGTTTTAATCAAAAAGAAGAATAGAAATCCAACTTTAATCTCCCCAAAAGTATTGGTTTGAAAGCTACAACTTTTTCTTAACTACACCAAACTTGCACTGCACTCAATGAAATACATTTTCCAAAGTTAGGGAAACTTTTCCTATAAATCAGTATGGTCCAACTATAGGTCCATGGGCCACATGTGACCCGTGGATAGAATTTTTAAGGCCCATGAGCTTTCTCAGTGTTATTTGTTGTGTGTGTATGTTATAGTATGTAATTTTAGTTAGAACAAGCATAACATCTTTTAGTAAAGATATGTATTAACGGTGTTAGACTAGACTGTAGAGAGATTCTGGAAATTAGTCTGCAAAGATAGGCTTCCCAAACTGAAAGCCTATTTTGCTGACTAATCTGCAGGATCTCTCTACAGTCCAGCCTAACGCCGATTTCACACAAAAGTGCACTCAGTGTTGGAGTACAGTTTCTGGCATGAAGCAAGTCAAATCTAAAAACAGAAATCGAATTGCATATAAAACACTGGACAATAGTCTCAGATTTGCAATGACTAACATATTGGTTTTGATATAGGAACAACCGTGTCGACCACAGGCATCCAACTGATAGAGATTTGTAATAGATTGCTATTTGCTGTTGTGTAATAATTTCAATGACACACTCACTTGTCTTCCAGTTTCCATTTTAAATCTTGTGAGTGTGTTGTTTTACACATCATTTTGTTAGAAGTAGCCTGCAAGTTTTCACGTTTTTGTAAAATGGCCCAATGTCAACACTAGTTGGACCATGCTGACTATAAATTACTTGAGCTGTTGAATGTTGGCAACTTTTCATCAAGCAATTTCATTTTATATGTCTTCAATTTGTTTCAGCCCAATGTATTCTGATGAACTTTTGATATAGGTAAAAGCTTTACTCCCCAATAAAAATTCTAGGTAAGAAACCACACCAAGGTTAAAAATATTAGATAATACCATTGCTTTCATATTATATATCATTGCTTCAGCAATCCAAACTAGTTTTTAATTAAAGACCTATAAACGTTACTTTGCTACAACATTGTTTACAGTGCAACATGCTGTTGAATATCTGAAACGTCAATCAAGCACAGTGCAATTCAAGAATTCTCATAAAGTAGCATCCCACAATAACAGGTCATCAACATGCATTCATTTGCATGATCACCCACACTGAGATTGATTTTTGCCATGGCAGGGTTGTGAGTAGCAATAACAGGTTGCAATGGGTGGAGCTTCATGTATCCTTGATGTTTTAATAGCACAGCCATGGTGTCAAGTAGTTACAACTGGTGTAAATTTTGTTGAGTCATGTGACTAATAATATTTTGCCCATGAATGTGTGTTTGCCGTTACAGCTTTTGTGTGTAATTTTATTTTCATCATGTTATTCTCCCATCCAATTAGGAAAGTTTATAGACTGAAATGAAATAAATTGACTGAGGTGAAATAAGTCACTTTTGGTGTGTTTTTTTAAAAATCTGCAATAATTCTAACATAATGAGCAAAGCAACGAATGCCCCAAAACTCTGTGGCTGGTTCTCTGCTGCTCACATTTATCCTAATTGATGGTGGTTGTAGGTTGTGAAATGTCTGAAGGAGATATTGTTTTGTTATTTTGGACTGTTAAGGTTGATGTTATATGATGCTTTTTGTTTAAGTGTAATCACATACCATGTCCATACCATGCTTAGCCTAAAAGCCTCAGTTACCAATTTTGTTGTAAAACGTTTGGTAGGACTTGATCATTGCTGCATCTTTTTCATTTTAAGCTACTTACTATACATCTAAAAATGTGTGGTTAGTAACATATGTACTATCATTGTTGACAACGCAAGAAGTTTACTACTAAAGTTACACAAATCTTTCAGTTGCAGTTAAAACAACTTGCCTTGCTGCTAATTCTCAGTTGGCGTGGTATTGAATGTGCAATTCAACATGAACAGGATGTGCGCAGAGGATAGCACCCATATATAAGTGGCGTGAACAAGCAATAATAGAGTGATCGTAGAGTGTGATCTCTGTTATTGCTTGCTGCCACAGTGTGAAGCTTTGCACACTTGCCACTCAAGCTTTCGGATTGCAACAGCCTAAATGTTTAAAAATGTTGCACATGTCTAGTTAAAAGTAAAGTTTTTTTGATTCATGCTGCAATTCTTGTCTAGGTTTTAGTGATTTATTTTACTGCAACTATGCATTTTGGTTGGACAGTTGGCCTTTATACTTTTTTCATAAAGACATAATGAGCCTTCAGAGAAGATTAAGTCGACAAGAACTTCTGTCTCAAAAGAATACCCATGACATAACAAATGATCTCAATTCACTAAGTTTTGAAAACGCTCTCTCCTCTCAAGAAAAGCAATACCTTGTACTTAGAGCCAGATATCATGCATTTACTACTGCCTCTTGTGCTCAGGCAGCCTACATTGTTGCGATGTTAAATGACCTAAGGTGAGATGTTTCAGATGTAGTATAAGCATAACATTCGACTTTGTTGTTAGTGTGTATTAATGTAAATCAGGGTTAATCATACCGTTGAACAAATGAAGCATTTATATTATTTGAAATGTGAAAATAAATTATCTGTTTTAAAATTTGCCTCATTGATCCTAGGGATTTGTGAATTATATGACATAATTCAGAAAATTTCTTTAGTTGGATTTTACCTTAAACTTCTGGCAAATTTAAACTAAAAGTCTTGCAAAAGTTGTGTTTTTGGTGGAGTATGTGGCATTGTAAAAACAAGTAAAAATGTACTTCAAATTGATACTGTCAACAAAACAATGATACCACATTTCTCCTACTTGAGCTATATCTAATTTTGAATATTTTGTTTTCTTTTTGTTATCCTATCTGATAGTTGCATATTTCTTTTGATAAACAGAATGTCAGTCAATATTCCTAAATATTGCTGAAAAGTTATTATCTGGAACAGTCCATCTTTAACGCACTGTTCATTTAATGGTAAAGTTATTTACTGTTATTTTAAAATGGGGCAAATTTTACATTCAATAATCATGTTAGCAGCATATCTGACTGAACTGATGGATTGCTTTGAACTGTTCAGTTGTTCTGAATTTAGTAATTGTCATACACTAATTGTGAAACCTTAAATTCTAAAAGTCTTTATCTCTTTGAAGGCAAGTTTTATCTGAAATGCGGAATCCTGTGAATAAAAAGACTATGAAGTTTTTGCATCAAAGTCCCCCACGAAATCCTTTGAAAATAGGTCTTATTGGTTGTGGAAGACTTGGAAGACAAATTATTTCAACATTACTTACCTATGGTGATGTTAGAACAGAAGAGATCACAATATCCACTAGGCGACCTCATATATTAAGTGAGTTTATTCAACATTTATTGCATCAAACCACATATTGATTGCCTATTTTTGTGAGCAGCTTTACGAAAGGTGGTGATTTTCAGTTCTTTGAAAACTTCATGTTTGTGTTTGAAGACTGATCAATTTGGCGCATGCCGCAGTTTTTGAGTGCAACTGTTTCTCATCAAAGACAATTCTATTGAACTAATAAAGTTGTGGCTAAGTTTTAGGATCAGATTTTTTCTTGAAATTCATTTTCATTAATTTCAGTCTAGCTCATTAAATCATTGATGCAAACCCTGACCTCAATGCTTTCACAAATATTTTGCTACTAGGACAAGCAACAATCTGCTGACAGTAAACAATCTAGCTATATCTCACACTGAAATGAACAAAAGATCAATCTTTCCATTTCTGTGGTTTTTTCTTAGTTTTGAAATGAATTTTTCAACACCACGACAATGGTCTGACTAAATTTCACACAGGATCCGAGGAACTACAGTACTGGTGTGTGTCATCATAAACAACTCTATATCCTGACCATCAAACACAATAACACAGCTTATCATGCATTTGGGAAATATTGAATGCAGGCTAGATGGTCCCTAAATTATCGCTTAAAATAGTGCTGGCCGAAAGCTATCTACTGTATATGTTAACCAAATGAACTTGAGCAGGAAATTAAGAAAAAAACAGGGGCGGACAAGCAAAAATCTGGGGGCATGGCCCACCCAGGCCCCCCTTGGAATTGTCACTGCACGGGAACGCGTTGCTGTGGGCACGATTGTGTAGGAGAGGCCTTACATCGAATCTACCGCAAGTGCAGTCATGCAGAAATCACTACACCTGAAAAGGAGGGGCAATGTATTGTGCTATCAATTTTCTTACATGGACAGGGAAGTCGATGTTTTTGGCCCTCTTTCTGCCAAAAATGCTAACTTTGTATTTTTTTTCTTAATTTGTAGACCACTTTCAAAATACTGGAATTCGTTGTTGTTTCGACAACAAAGAGGTGGTTTCTTCATCAAATATTGTATTTCTGTGTTGCTTACCAGCCAATATGCCTACCGTTGCGGAGAACGTCGCAGGATATATTTCTGCTGATTGCCTTATTTTTAGCTTTGTTACTGGAATTGCTTTGGCGAGGTAAGACCTCATTCTTTGAAATATGCATATTTTTGTGTTTTCTAAGTCTGCGTTTACTTAATGGTTTGAGTTTGAAGTGATTGCGGGACAGCAGCTTAAATGAAACTTTGGTGGCGGCTTATGTGGTTTATTTAATCATGCGGTAATCATTAAAATTTCGATTTTTCATGAGGATATTCTGCAACATTTTCTTTCTGGACTTACAGCTTAAACAACTGTGTTTATCTGATCTCCAACTGTTGTTTTTCAACACTTTTCAAAAAGAGATAATCAGGTTGGTTGACAAGGTGACCGCCATGGTCCTTCACCAATCTTATATGTCACAGTGCCACTCTTTGCTTACACTGATCAGCTATTATACCATTGTATTTTCATTTGCTCCAATGTTCACTGACGGTTGGTTCACAGACAGACCTCGTTTATCCGGACTACTTTGTTTCGTCAAAAAATATCGGTTTAGCGAGGTATCACGATAATCGGAATCGAAAGTATAAAGAGCGAAATTCTTTCCATAGCAAATGCCAACAATGTAAACAAAGGTGACAATGTGCAGTACAGTAGAACTCACCTAAACGGACGCTCAAAGGAGAACAGAAGAACACAACAGTATAATTTGCCTGGTTTATTTTGCTTTTACTATGTGCTGGATTGCGGGCAAATGTTGAGGAAAACAGCTAAATTAGTCTAGAGTCGTGAACCTGTTCAAAAATATTTTACTTTGAAAAATTAGAAAATTATAGAAACAGTGTTTAAGTAAAATTGAAAACTTAATATTCGCGAAAATTTAAAATATGGGCAATGAAAGTGCTTGGGTAATACATGTGGCCGGTGGAAGCTAAAGGTATCATCACTGTGCGCAAAAAGATGCAGAGCGATCTAAATTAACAAGAAGGTAGAGATTAGTCGTCGATTAAGCACACTACCACGTTATGAAAAACGTAGTTGTCTTAGACATACACCATCCGCTC
>JGI24021J15306_10010486_pt1 | contig 11497 bp, 9 predicted proteins | sample Ectturendosymbi1_FD_15306 | JGI IMG/M metagenome (IMG submission 15306)
TTCNTATGACTGACAATGGTGAAAATCCACTTGCCCCATTGCCACGTGAGATGATTGATCTTGAGGTACTGTATCTGTGTTGTTTTTCAACCATGTATATAATGTATATATATTGATCTAATTCAGCAGGTTACAAGTTTAAAATTGTTTTGTTTGTTTTGTTTTGCATAGAATATAAATGATCATGCATAAATATCAGATCTGTGGAGATTCTACTTCTATAATAATTCAATTGTTAAAATATTACCATTATATTATGCTTAACACCTTTGGTGCTGGGTTAATTCAAGCAGTTCGTGCAAAAACAGCCTGTTCGCACGTGGCTTTGTATGAGCCTAACTCTGGCATCGTAAGTGATAGAGCTGTTCAAACATTCAGAAGACTCAGCAAGTCTTGTAGTTTGTAATGAAAAAATTTTTTTTGGTTTTTGGTTTCAGATTTTTATGAGTGGTGTTATAAATGGAGTAGTTTTAGGCCACTTTGGCCCATTTCATCTGGCCCTTGGCCCAAACTGCTAGATGGTAGTATTACATTAAAGTTTTTTTTGGAAACTTGGCTAAAATTCTGATACTTTTGATGACCTGCTAGGGTTTCGGGTTGAAAAGTTATGATCTAAATTAAGCAAAATAATTGATTAATCCCACAATGAGATAATTAATTAATTTGTTTTTTGTACCCTAGGTCCCCTAGGTCAGGTCCCCAGTTGTACCCTAGGTCAGGTAACATGAGCCAAAATGGCCAAAAACTTACCTCACTTATGACATCATTCACAAGAAACCAACACCAAAAATTAGGTTATTGTTCAACAGTTTTTTTTTCTGTAGACTGAAATTTGACAAGGAGTTAATTCTTTTTGGCCACAAGCAGTGTTCCCTCTAAGCTGAAACAAACCAGCACGTTCGGCACATTTTTTGGATGCCAGCCAACAACAATTTTGAAAATCGGCACTTGCAAATTTGGACGTAATTTCTTTCACTGCCGAAAATTTCACAAAACAAGTTCTTTATTTTTTAAAAGATGTGAGGGACATATTTGCATGATTTAAGCCATTCTCAGGTCACAGCAATGATATACAGCAGTGACCTGTGAAAAAAGTTCAGATGCACTTTATAAATTCTCCGCTTGCAAGTTTATAAAAAAGTTCTGGGCACATTTTCACGATTTATGCGCCCAAAAACAAAGCTGTTTTCCATGAAGTTCAGATACATTCTTTGAGTTCTGTGCCTTCAAGGTTTACAAAAAATGTTTAGGGTGCATTTTCACGATTTATGCGTCGAAAAACGAAGAATTTTGCTGTGAATGAGACGCATTTTGGAAGTGCTCCACTTGCAAGATTTACAAAAATATTTCCGGGTGCATTTTTACGATTTACGCGTCCAAAAACGAAGCTGTTTGCCGTGAAGTTCAAACAGATTTCGGAAGTTTTCTTTATGGGCACATTTTCATGATTTTTGCGTCCAAAAACAAAGCTGTTAGCTGTGAAGTTCAAACGCATTTTTCAAGTTCTCTGCTCGCAAGGTTTACAAATAAATTCAGGGCGCATTTTCACAATTTGTGTGTCCAAAAATGAAGCTGTTTCCTGCGAAGTCCAGACGCATTTTGGAAATTCTCTGTCTGCAGATGTTGCTGAAAAAGTTCTGGCTGCACTTTCACGATATATGCGTCCAAAAACGAAGCTGTTTGCTGTGAAGTTTAGACACATTTTGGAAGTTTTCACCTTGTGAGGTTTATATAAAAAGTTGTGGGTGCATTATCACCATTCTTGCGTCCAAAAACGAAGCTGTTTGCTGTGACGTTCAGACGGATTTTGAAAGTTTTCTCTGCGCATGCTTTATAAAAAAGTTCTGAGCAAAATTTCACGATTTATGTGTCCAAAAACGAAGCTGTTTGCTGTGAAGTTCAGATACATTTCGGAAGTTTTTACCTTGCGAGGTTCATAAAAAAAGTTCTGGGCGCATTATCATCATTTTTGCATCCAAACACGAAGGTGTTTGCTGTTAAGTTCGGACGCATTTTGGAAGTTCTCCGCTTGCAAGGTTTACAAAGAAAAGTGAAGGGCACATTTTCTCAACTTATATGTCCAAAAAGGAAGCAGTTGTCCGTGAAGTTCAGATGCATTTTGGAAGTTCTTTGCCTGCAAGTTTTGCAGAAAAAGTGATGGGCGCATTTTCACGATTTATGCGTCCAAATGCGAAGCTGTTTGCTGTGAAGTTCAGACGCATTTTGGAAGTTTTCGCTTTGCCAGGTTTATTAATAAAGTTTTGAGTGCATTTTTACGATTTATGCGTCGAAAAGCGAAGCTGTTTGCTGCGAAATTCAGACGCATTTTAGAAGTTGTCCACCTCCTTGGTTTACAGAGAAAGTTCTGGGCGAATTTTCACGATTCATGTGTCTCAAAACGAAAAAACGAAGCTGTTTGCTGTGAAGTCCAGACATATTTTGGAAGTTTTCTCCGTGCAAGCTTTAGAAAAAAGTTATGGGCTCATTTTGGAAGTTTTCGCATTATGAGGTTTATGAAAAAAGTTCTGGGTGCATTTTCGTGATTTTTGCATCCAAAAATGAAGCTGTTTGTTGTAAAGTTTAGACGCATTGTGGAAGTTACCTCCGTGCAAGCTTTATGAAAAAGTTCTGGGCGCATTTTCACGATGTATACGTCCAAAAACGTAACTGTTTGCCATACAGTTCAGACGTATTTTGGAAGTTCTCCGCTTGCAAGGTTAACAGAAAAAGGTCTGGTTGATATTTTTCATGATTTATGCATGCAAAAACGAAGCTATTTGCTGTGTAGTTCAGACGCATTTTGGAAGTTCTCCGCTTGTAAGGTTTGCAGGAAAAGTTCTTGGTGGAATTTCATGATTTATGCGCCCAAAAACTATGTTTGCTGTGAAGTTCAAACGCATGTTGGAAGTTTTCTCCTTGCAAGCTTTGTAAAAAATTTCTGGGCGCATTTTCACGTTTTATGTGTCCAAAAACAAAGCTGTTTGCCGTGAAATTAAGATGCATTTTGGAAATTCTCCGCCTACAATCTCCCCTCTATCTTGGAGCCTGTCAGCCTAACAAATGACAGGAGGCCGGATGGATTTGACTTTGGGTTCCTGAGCCTAGTATGGGATGCAAGTACAACAGTTGTGGACACTTGAACTTGGGGCCACTACAAAGACACTACCAGACAGGCTGGTTTCACAGCTATAAAAGCTGAGAATGCAAAATGCCACAAATGCTAGGCTCGACTGATGTTTGGGTTTTACCAATATATCGGTATCTGCCAAAACAGCCAATAAAACATTGGCCTCAGTGAAGGCATTGACAAAACGCTGTTGTATGCCTCACACATGCAGACAACTTGCACAAAAAAGCACAACGAACCAAGTCAAGACAATTATCTTGCAGCAATGCTAGCAGGTACGTTTTCACAAGCAGACAAGATGGACTATAATAATGGAGCACACATCAGCCATTGCAGCCAAAACAAAAGCATCCTCTCAGGTTAATTAAAATTCATAGAAAACATTGAAATTACCAAAATTTCTGAATTTGAAAAATTTTGTCTCATAAACCCTGATTTTTAAAGGATTTGAAAAAAAGATAAGGCATAGAATACATTATATTTTTGATATATGAAGCAGAAAACAAGATTTAAAAATTTTGGAAATATCGGTTATCGGTCCATGAATGGCTGGATATATCGGTACCGGCCCCAAAAAAGGCATATCGGTCGGTCTCTGAAAAAATAACATGACCTCTAAAGCAGTTACACCACTTTCAACCAGTGGCAATTGAGACCACTGGTGTGTATGGCAAGTCCACTGACCTTTTTTTGAGTGGTCTTGCAAAGAAACTTGTGGATGCATCTGGTGAACCCAGGGAGTGCCAGTGGTTCCACCAACGCATTTCAAAAAAGTCTTGGACTGGCACGTCAGACATGTTTTATAGTATCCGAACTTGGCAAGAATGAAATGATTTTAAAATTTGACCGAAGATAAATTGCGTGGCAACATTAAGCTAAGTCGTTCATGGAGGCCTTTACCTCACTTGTACTTGTGTTTTGAGTGTAATGAATGCACTTTTGACAGGCAGTAAAACTTGTTTTTTGTCCAGCTTATCATGACTGTTATCACATTTCAGGTTCAGTTCTTATCTCATCACAATGCTGGTAAATGGCTGAGGCCACAAAGTTTGACAGTAAAATTTCACGATCATTTGTCATGTATGAAGTACGAAAGTAAACAATCTTGCAAGAGGCGGGAAGAAGCAATGATCATTGATAATTAAATTTAATATCTAAGCCTGGCGAGATATAGGTACGACGCACTTTCTAATAACAGTTAACTTGCACATGCAGTTTGGAATAACAGTTAACTTGCACATGCAGTAAATTTCTACGAAGTCAGTGCTTGTTTGCAAAATTAGGCTAAAAAACTATTTGTCGATCAAGTCAGTGTAAATAGTCGAAAGGCTTAATGAAGAGATTTCTGTCAGTCGATTTTAACGTATCGGTTAGAACCAATGTGTGCAGTTAAGATAAATATGCCTAGAATTTTTAAGTGAGAAAATAGGCCTAAAACAGTTGTGCAGAGTGCTTTTCTGTATCTGGATATTGTTTCCGTCTGAGGTGGTGCTGTTGCTTTTTCAAATACACCTTTAAGGCAGTGGACTGGGCCTAAAAACTCATCCAACGTGGATGATTTGCAAGTGCGTTGAGGCTTGATGTAAGCGACGGTTGTTGGAGAGAATGTAAACAAGATCATATTCACTGATCGTTGATGCCCCTACACCACAAGAAAAACAAACTGTAACTTGCCTAACAGTCAACACCTGAAGTTAGCCATGTCGAAGTTGAAAAAGACATTTTGGACACATTTTACTATTTTTGTTGATCACAAAATGGCAAAACCTGTTGACTGTTCTTAGTTTTAGACGTTTAACGAAAGGGCCTAAGTTTCTTGATTGTTCTGGTTTTTTAAAATGTTTTGAACGTATTACGCCGATCTTCACGCATTGCTTGTTACTGCAGGCCTTCTGTTTGGGCGCATTGTAAATTTTTATTCTGACTGAAATGTTTTTTTAGATATCTGGGCGCTTATCAGTGATCTCTGCTAATGCCTCGGGTGCATTTTTATAAATTCATGGCTGTAATAGTTTGCAGTAAGCTATTTTCACACTTTTCGCTTGTGGCGACATCCGCCTTTTGTACATTTGGACTCACGAAAGGTAGGTGCATCCAGGCTACGTAATTTGTCAAAATGAGATATTCAGTAATAGTTAAGTGAGAGGTCACATTTTTATTTTCACTGCTATGATGTGTAAGGTTGTTCCCTTTGAACAGTTGCACACAAGAGTTTATGATAGGCCTACAAGAATAGCTGAGGTTATGTCTACAACACGCAGGGATAAAAAATTGATCTCTTTGCAGTTCTAGGAATTTTATGTAGTATTGAATGATCTAGGTTATGCATACAGTAAATCAACTATGTTAAGAAGTCTTTAGAGAAGGTGTGTTTGAATATCGATTTTATTGATCTTTGATCAACGCTACTACATAAAAAAGATACTGAATATTTAATGTTTAACGATTACCTCTGTTGCATTAATGAACAGCAACTTGGCTGAATTGCAGTATTTAGGCCAAAAGGAAAAGAATTCCTTCACTTGGTGGATGGCGTTTGCGCAATGTTAAAAAATGCATTGAACTCCACGACATTTATAAAAGTTTATCATGCGGAGGCTAGTTTTTTTTCATAGAATTTTATAACAATTTTGATTTAGATTCTATGTTACGCATGAACATTAAAAATCTAAGCCAGCTGAAAATTTTTGTGTTAAGTAATGAAACTAGGAAGGTTTGTTGGTCGTGGGATCACTGTCTAAATCTGACAAACACTTTCAATTAAGTTTTGTAATTTTTTACCGCTTTGCATGCAGAGGTAAAGAAATATTTTAAGGACACGTGTAGACGACTGGGCATTAGCTGTTAATTATGTAGTAGTAGTAGTTTTTATTCTCGTGGCATACCTAGTGGGTTAGGATTGTTTATTGCTTAGGCAATTTCATAGTGCTAACCAACATACTATTAAGTCAGTCATACTTCAGACGGTACGATACAAACCATTTTCAGATTTTGGATGCAGGATTTAGCTGCTAGATGCGAAACCAACCTGAGGGAAAAGAGACAGACTAAGTAAAATTCTATTGTATCAAAACCTTTAAAGAAATTGCGCAGTATCTTCAGATTACAAGAAATTGTGCAGTATCTTGGGATCATTAGCCTGATTCAATTGTATTGTTGGCTTAGTGCAGTGATTTTCAACCTGGGGGTCATGAACCATGTTTGGATGGGTCACCGGTAGATGTTTTATGACTACAGCTGCATTGCATTTACTCTATTCGAGTTTTAATTAATTCGAGGGGTTGTTAGGTTAGAATGGGTTGCTGTAATTGGTCGTGGTACAAAAAGTTGCGACAGTAAGCAACGCGCAACAAAGACAGTCATTCAGGGCCGTATGCAAGCAACCCCGGTCTGAGAGAAAAGTTCACATTTGGCTAGGAAGTTTGCATGCAGCTAATTATATTTATTGCCTTTGTGATAACTGTTTTTTTTGTTTGTTTATCAGAAAATGTTGCGTGTGTACGTGTTGGAAAAAGTGAAGACAATTTTTCATTTTTCTCGGTCATTTCTCAAAAATGGTTTATGAAAGTTTTTTTTGGTAAAAATGGACGCATTTTAAGAAAATTTACAAAGAGCGCCTAAGTTTTTTATCTTGATGGCCCTTTTTTGACACCAAACGACTTACAAAAATCTTACAGGGAACATTGGCCACAAGTGATACGTGTTTCTGTAGATCTTAAATCAGCAAGTGCTATTCTAAGACAAATATGTACTGCTATTGCCATATAAGTAATAGGCTTCATTTGTTTTTCAGTCTAAGTTTGAAAAACTGGAAAATGATATGAAAGAAGTTAATATGAATCAAGAAGCTCTGAAACGAAATTTTCTGGAGCTAACTGAGCTAAAGCACATTTTAAGGAAAACTCAAAATTTTTTTGAAGAGGTAAGTTTTTTGTTATATATTCTTTTATTGCTTAACTGTTAATTCCTTTTTCTATGCTCATGTTCATCCTTCCATAATAATTTACCATGCATGCTACAGTAGTGTCTGATAGTTTTGATTGGTTTGAAAATATTTTCAATAACATAGCTGCATGGGTGAAGGTGACTGCTGGTTAGATTCATTTTTCTATGGTTTTTGTGCTTTAAGCAAATGCACTCATATGCGCAAAATATCTTCCCACATCAGAAAAGTTACGTTCAAACCTGCCTATGAAACTTGATTTTGCTGTGTTGGTTTTGCATCACCACACACTGTAATGCAACTTGTAATGACTATAATTTTTAACTGTTGGTTTTGTAACTTGTAACACCACATGTCTCTTATGCAAGTGGAGATGGTAATATAAAGTTGCAGTTTATATCTGCAAACAAAATTAAAATTAGGATGAGAATCACTCTTTTAAATCATGATAGCGTCATATTAATCTAAGTTTGGATTTTAGGCATATATAATGTTGCAGTTATCTTTGCTGTCATTGCATTGAGATGTGTAACATGTGTATATAAGCTTGTTGGTTGTATGTGCACGCAAATATAATTTTTAATTTTTTGATCTAAACCTTGCATGCTCACAATGTTATTAAAAAAGTGTATGTGCATGAGTGGTAGCATTTGGGCAATCCTAGGATTGTGAATTTAGTCAAGGCACCTGTTGAGCTGGAGAAAAATGACCTTTATTGAAGCAGTTCTGAAAATAATTGCCAACTTTGTCTTTCATGTATTTCCTCTGTAATATCCAAATGTCTTAAGTTTGAAAAGCTTTTGTATACTTGCTGTTATTTCACTGTCTATTCAATTTGTGGTCACAAATTATGATTCAGTATAAGTTGGTGATATGTGATAACTTGTGTGATATGTACTCAAAAGTCTGTTGTCCAAACAAATGAATTTCTAAAGAGATGACCAGTGCATCCAATCTCCTCACAGCAAACCAGATAAGAGTGATGACAGCAACCAAATGGCCTTATTGCTGCACTACGCAATGCTTCATGGTATTCAAAATAAACCACCTAGTTGCGACTCTTGCACTGTTACTTTTGTAAAACAGCCCAGTTTTAACTCTCTGGATGCCTTTAAAATAAATGCATCAGCAAACTAAACATCCAAATTAAAATTCAAAGCAAAATTCTCCTTAAGTGTGAAATATCACTATTCCACTTTTTTGGTCAATTTCTGCTGTTGAATAATGTATGCTTTGTAATTCTGCTTTGTCCAAATGTTAGATCCCCTTTTCTTATAAAACTGGTTAACACCTTTGGAGCCGTTTGATTTACCTTTAACACATTTGCTGCCAGTGTAGTAGATATACTTGTACTGTGAAATCATGCTTTGAGCTGCCATTTTCACACCACTTTCACAAATCCATAATGCACCAGTCAATTGTGCTGGAGAGCTGTTCAAACCCTCAGAAAACACTTTTGAGTCTTCTAAAATTTTAAGTTTTGGGTTTTGGATTTTTTGTAGGTGATGTCATAAGTGGGATAGGTTTTTAGTCATTTTGGCCCAAGTTACCTGGCCCAGGATCCCAATTGCAGGACGAAAGTATTTTGCTCAAGTTTTCAGTGGAAACTAGGCTGAAATCTCAGTCTTGAGCCTTTTTTGGTTTTCTAGGATTTCTGATTCAAAAGTTGAACAATTATTTTTATGGTATTTCTAACCCAAATTTAGTTTGTTGGCCATAACTTTTCAACCAGAAATGCTGGAAAGTTTAAAGTGCAGCAGTGATTATTGGACCAGAAGTGCAACTAATATTTTTAAAAAGAAGTTCTGTAGGTTGCTAAAGGTACAACATGTTTAAGAACAAACATCATAAACAAGTGGTTTGAAAGTTAAAACAATGGTGGGGAAGTTACTGGTTTTGTTTATGCATAGATTGTCATATGCATGTTTAAAGTTATCTGCTTCATGTAACTAGTATCTCCATATTTCATTAAGTGAAATTTGCCACACTTTATTTGGATTTGATTCCTCATGTTGCTGCAACCTTAACCTACATGAATAATCAGCATGCCTGTTGCACTGATGGTGTGGCTTGTGGGTCTGACAAATTTTAAACAGACCTTTTAAAAAACTGGATGTTCTAAGGCAGATATTTTAGACTTGTGTTCAGCATATGCCGAGTGTATTTATGTAGTATCTTATGAAAGGTTCATTTAATGACAGTAGAGCAGGTAGGCAATAAAGATTTCTGTGAGAGGTGCAAGATGCTAATATTATTGATATGTGGAGTGCATAGTTTTGTTTCAGGTGCATGCTTATTACATATTTGGGTTGCTGTGTGTTAAACATTTTGTACTGCATTAACACTTTGATAGCCGGGGTATGATATATTCATACTTAATTTTGGCCTAAAACCAGAAGTTGTCAGTTGCCTTACCCACGCACTAGCTCCTCTACTGATTCCGCTAGAGAGCTGTTCAAGGGCTCAAACAGATTGGCCAGTCTTCTAGATTGCACTCAAAAAAAAATCTTAGTTGGGCGTTGCGAATTTTTCTTGAATTAACCTGGACGTCAAAGTGTTAATACCACGCTCTTTGTTGTCATGGTATACTGGGATGCTATTGGAAACCTGCATGCAATATGCACAGTGTGTATTCTTTGATTGGCTGTTACAAAAACAATGATGAAGCTACCCTAAATCATCTTTCATGCTGCTGACAAAACAAAAAGCAGATAATATGTGCTGTTTTTTTGTTAGTTATCTTGCTTCAAAACATTTTTCCTATAACTAATGTTACTGTTAGTGTTATTATTAGGGCAACCAATTTTTTGACCTAAAAACATAAAAGTTAAAAGTTGCCTATCAATCTTCTGCGTTTGCAACCAAACTACACAGTACAAAACATGTTTTTTATTCTGTGATACAATAATCAAAAGTGTGAAAGACCAAATGAAACTAGAGGTAACAAACTGTTGATGAAAATGTATCCAAAAATACAGAGGAAATATCCTGTGTCTATAAATATCGTGAAGTCACTGAGAATGTTCTGCATTGTTACACTTCAACATCAAGCACTGTTTCACATTATTGCTCTTGATGTTTCTATATGCATATATTGGATTGTGCATATACCAAACCAAGTGCTGTAGGACCATGTTTCTGCCATGCCTAGCATGCTTAATATTAAATTGTCCAATAGTGATCAAGACAACATTAGTGTGCCAGAATTACAAATGAACTTGCTAAAGCATGAAAAGTGTTAATCAGGAGATTTCTGTATGTCTGAAATTTGCCCTACGTTTTCCTTTGAGGTTAGACAGTAATTTTAACACTTTGAGAGCCTGGGTACGATATATTCGTACTTTGATTTCAGCCTAAAACCGGCAGTTGCCTTAGCAACACCCTAGCTCCTCCACGGATTGCGCTAGAGAGCTGTTCAAGGGATCAAACGGATTAGACAGTCTTCTAGATTGCACTCGAAAAAAAATTTTTTGGTTGTGGTTGCAGATTTTTTGTGAGTGACGTCATAAGTGAAGTAGTTTTTGGGTCATTTTGGCTCATGTTGCCTGGCCTAGGGTCCAACCGCTAGGCCAAAGTGTTTCGCTGAGGTTTTCATTGGAAACTGTGCTCGAGTCCGAGTCTTTTGAGCCTTTGATCAATTTTCTAGCGTTTCTGGTTCAAAAGTTATGATCTTAATTACATAATTGTGTAATTATCTAATTAGTCAAATATTTTTACTAGTTTAGATCATAACTTTTGAACCCGAAACCTCAGCAGGTCATGCAAAGTATATAAAAACTCTGATTGTAGTCTCGTTTCCAATAAAAACTTCAGCGAAATACTACCATCTAACAGTTGGCATCCAGGACCAGGTGAAGTTGGCCAAGGTGGCCAAAATGTCTTCCACTTGTGATGTCACTCACAAAAAACCTGCAATCCCCAATGGAAAAATTTTTTCGAGTGCAAACTACAAGACTTGCCGCGTCTTTTGACACTTCGACCAGGTCCGTAACCTGTACAGGAGCGAAGATATTCCTGTGCAAAGCCAGGTGCGATCCAGCTGTTTTTTGCGAACCGCTTGAATTAACCCGGATGTCAAACTGTTAAGAACACAACAACAAAGTTGTGCGATGACACTACAACTTGTTTGAACTGTAAGACGAATCAGCTAATAAAGCTGCCTTCTAATCAGTTGAACCTGCAGTTTTTCTAACATCTTGGCTGAAGTTGGTTACTTCATTTTTTGGGCCATGCCACAGAAACAGGTGCTTAATCAAATTAATGACATCACGGATTTTGACCGCACAGCACACTTTAGCACTGAAATATGTGATTAGGTGATACAAATCTACAAATGAAAACAACATTTCTATCTGAATATCCAGTTTATGTGATTAAATGTTATGTTATTAACTATTTCCGTCTCATATCGAATGGTGTTGGTCTGA
>JGI24021J15306_10010489_pt1 | contig 11496 bp, 11 predicted proteins | sample Ectturendosymbi1_FD_15306 | JGI IMG/M metagenome (IMG submission 15306)
GAATGGTGAGTGCTGTGTGCAAAAGGAATGGCGACTGCCGTGTGCAAAGGGAATGGCGAGTGGCGTGTGCAAAGGGAATGGTGTGTGCTGTGTGCAAAAGGAATGGCGAGTGGCGTGTGCAAAGGGAATGGTGAGTGCTGTGTGCAAACGAAATGGTGAGTGCTGTGTGCAAACGAAATGGTGAGTGCTGTGTGCAAAGGGAATGGTGAGTGCTGTCTGCAAACGAAATGGCAAGTGCCGTGCGCAAAGGGAATGGTGAGTGCTGTGTGCAAAAGGAATGGCGACTGCCGTGTGCAAAGGGAATGGCGAGTGGCGTGTGCAAAGGGAATGGCGAGTGGCGTGTGCAAAGGGAATGGCGAGTGGCGTGTGCAAACGAAATGACGAGTGCTGTGTGCAAAGGAAATGGTGAGTGCTGTGTGCAAACGAAATGGCAAGTGCTGTGCGCAAAAGGAATGGCGAGTAGCGTGTGCAAATGGAATGGTGAGTGCTGTGTGCAAACGAAATGGCAAGTGCTGTGTGCAAAAGGAATGGTGAGTGCTGTGTGCAAAAGGAATGGTGAGTGCTGTGTGCAAAAGGAGTGGTGAGTGGTGTGTGCAAAAGGAATGGTGAGTGCTGTGTGCAAAAGGAATGGCGAGTGCTGTGTGCAAACGGAATGGCAAGTGCCGTGTGCACACGATGCATCAGTGCATGTCACACCGAACACTCTGACGCAGTTGGCGCAAATCCCTATTTGATAAAATTTCCGTGCAGGTTTCCTTGTATTTAAGTGCTTAGTTCTGCAAACCTTTCAAGTATTGTTGTGTTCGCCAGGATTGCTTTTTTACTTCAAGTAACACAAGCAAACTGATTAGACTGGAAAGCAGACAGTTGACCGTTTTTTTTTTTTCAACTTGCTGCTGCCACTTCCAGGTACACCAAGATCCTGGTGAAAGACATCGACATCATAAACGCCGCAGGAAAGACGGACCGCGTGCGATTGCTCAACATCCTCATGCAGCTGCGCAAGTGCTGCAATCACCCCTATCTCTTCGACGGCGCCGAGCCGGGACCCCCCTACACGACCAGCGAGCACCTGGTGGTAAACGCGGGCAAACTGACCGTTCTCGACAAGCTTTTGCCGAAACTGCAAAAACAAGGCGAGTGGTTTCTTCCTTGGAGGCCGCGATTTTTACTGGAAGAGACGACGAAACCAAACTCATGTTTTTTCGACGTTTCATAGATTTTATTCAGACTGAAGTCACTTACGCGTGTTTTTTAACAAATAGAGNGAAAGATCATTAGAAACAAATTGTTATTGTTCAAATGTGTGAAATCGGGAGAGGAGNCTCAAATGTACAGTTTTGTGCTAACGCAATAACTAAACATACAGNTTCACTTTTATTGAAGAACACGCTTTCATGAATTGTTCAACTACATAGATGAATGCTCACGTGTGTTTTTTACTCTTTTGGTGAAATAATGTACTCGAAATCCGAACCACAGCCGAGCAGTGGGATTCAGAATCGTTCAAATCTGGCTTCCCTGTTCATGTTGTGAATCTGAGCAGTGGAACCCGCCGTGTTGTTTGATTGAAACGCTAAACGTTCGTGAAGATTCGAAACTTCCGTGATTTGAAAGAATCATGGCCATTTCACGGTCAATTTCGGTCACGCGCTGCCAAACCACTAGTTGGGCTTATAACCTTTTTTGGGCTTCATATCTTGTCAACCGTTTATTCGTTTTGCTAATGCAGGAGAAGCACATCCACCGGGATGTGTGATGTTGATCGACGTGTGTGGCGATTAAGCTTCAACTTCTCGTTTGTTGCTCATTCTTTCACGAAATGAACGACGCTATACCTTGATTGCTGGCAAAGCATTTTCGTCTGCACTGGTTTCACTGTGGCAGACGACTTCGCAACTTTTGCGTGATTTGAATTTGGAATCATCAACGTTATCACCTTTTTCTATATTGAAATATTAAAAAGAATGACAACCCCTCTAAGTATGTCCTCAAAGCGTAAAAAGCCGTCTTACCGAACATTTAATTATTTTAGATTTCCTCGTGGTATTGCTTCTGTTTTACTTGCAGCAGATTGCATCCGAGTTGCTTTCACAGCAGTCAAAAATCGCAAAAATTTTCAAACAAAAACTTCCACATAGTCACTTTCATGGGGCTAGCAGCGTGGTGTGGACCGCTTCGAGGTACATTCGTGAAAATGGTTTTGGTCTGGCTCGAAATTGCAGGTGAATTTCCACTGCATGTTGCTGGCAGAGCCCGTATGATTTCTTCTACGAAGAGCATCCATTAGCGATGCGAAGCAAATGGGTTCATGGAAAGCGTGTTTTGTTCTCTGTCTGGTATTTGAAACTTTTTCTGGGGCGCTGTCGTTCTATAAGTTGTTGGCTCGTGTGATGCTTGTGACACGGTAGTTTGTTTTTGCTGTTTCTATTCGCTTTTCTAATTTACAAAATGCCGAGGCATTCGTTTTCAATAAGAATGACCGCGTGCAGGAGATCGAGTCCTCATCTTCAGCCAGATGACAAGAATACTGGACATACTGGAAGATTACTGCATGTGGAGAGGATATTGTTACTGCAGATTAGATGGTCAGACTCCTCATGAAGACAGGCAGAGGCAGATCAATGAATACAACGCACCGAGTAAGTGTTACGACTCATTTATTACTTGTCAAGCGATAACACCGATGTACGATGCTTGCCTGAACTGTATTTACTCACAACGGCTGTCAAATTCAAAGTGACATCTGGAGGCTGTCGCCAGTGGTGTAACTGACAGGGGTTAGAGGGTACATTTCTCTCCCTGCTGGCAAAATGTAAAACCTGGGCCCTCACTTAGTTGATTTTTCGATTTTAGTATTCTTTTGGTTTTCAGCACTTTGTTGTTTTTTCAGTCCTTCGGAGTATTTTCCGGTGATTTAGGGTTTTAGTTTAGCCATTCACATCCAGATTCACCATCATTTCTCAAGTTTTTCTGAGTGTTGGCCAGTGGGCCCCTTTCAGCAAAGTTTTCCCCCTTGGCTCAAACATCTAGTTACACCATGGCTATCACAGCATTGGCGTGTTACGCATGCGCATATCGGCTTGGTGGTTAGTTATCTTGTGGGAGTAAATTCTGGGTGCCTGCATCGTTTCACTGGTAAGCGATGTGTTGTCTCGACAGATTCAAGAATTATATCGTTGTGTTGGTTGCAGACAGTGAGAAGTTCGTATTCATGCTCTCAACTCGTGCCGGCGGTTTGGGAATCAACCTGATGACCGCCAACGTCGTCATTCTCTACGACAGCGACTGGAATCCGCAAGTCGACATGCAGGCTATTGTGAGCTCGGTTCTTGCATACGGGTTTGATACTGCATGCTGTTTGGTTGAAATGGGTGCAGGGTAAAGTGCTGCAACTGCCGACGTAATCTACATTGCATAGCAACTAGGCATATGAAATGCTGCCAGTTACTATGGGGACAAATTGCAAGCCATATTAAAACAGATAGGTATGGAGGCATGTAGATGTGATTTGTCCTGCCAATGTGTTCATCTGTCGAAATGCGGAAGGGGTACATGGTCAGAGAAAGGTTGGGAATCCCTGATCTAAAGTGACGTAGCTAACAAACTGCATTCGCTTTGCCATGGCAACGTGGAATTTATAGATTCAAAGAAATTTTAAGGAGGGGTAAAAGACCAGTTTTCGTAATTTCCGCTGCGGGGCTGGAGTTGCGTTTTTCTCTTTCATTCCCGCGAGACTAAGCTACGTCGAACGAGACTCGCCGCCTTAATGACCTAACAATACGCGCCTTCGCCAGGATCGCGCTCACAGGATCGGTCAGAAGAAGCAGGTGATGGTCTTCCGGCTCATCACCGAGAACACGGTGGAGGAGCGGATCATTGAGAGGGCAAACATGAAGCTGCACCTCGACAACATCGTCATACAGCAGGGTGAGGTTGACTGCTTAGTGCTGGACAGCTGGCGTGAGTGACTTGATGGCCTGTCGGATATTAATTCGTTTGCGGACCTGATTCAACAGCAAGGCAATACTATTAATAGGGGTTGTTGGCGTTAAGCGTTGTTCTGGTATTTTTTACCGTGTTCGTTTTGTATTGTTCTGGTTGGCCTGAGAGAACCAGCGGGGAAACCAGTAGTGTAGTCAGACCAAAAATTTGGTGGGGGCCAAAATGCTTGATTTTAGGCGAATAACACTATTTTGTTTTGAGATGTCACCTCTCAAAGCACAAAATAACTATATGTTCTAAGAATTTGAGGGTGGAGCAAGCCCCCCCTGGGCCGCCCTGGTTGCATTTATAGGGGACTCCGCTCAGTTATAACCTCAATATTGAGCCCGGAACCGCAGTGTTCTGTAAAATTCTGCGCTGGTGATTTCAGCATTACAGGAATTTCGGTTCAGGTCAAAGGTTAAATGTTCCTAAACAGCTTTTAAGTGAAAAAGTTTAAGCTTGCAAATGGGAAAGTGATGAAAACAAGAGAAACTTCTACATATCACACGAGGTGATATGCAGGGTTACGCCCCTTGACTGGTTCAAATCTGTTTCGGCCCGAAAAACGTTCTGTCCTCCCAGAACACCGTGGGACTTTTCTTTGAAGCTACGTAACAATCGTCGTCGGTGATGGAAGTGGGCGCACCACATCTCGTCGCCGCCTGTCATTGTTTAAAACTGTCTTATCCCCCCCTCCCCCCTGCGCAGGCCGACTGGTCGATCAAGGCCAGAAGCTGGGCAAGGACGAAATGCTGAACATGATACGTCATGGCGCCAACCACGTGTTCGCGTCGAAGGAAAGCGAGATCACGGACGAAGACATCGAAGCTATCATCGCTCACGGCGAAGCCAGGGTAATTGGGGGGTTGCAATCAGTTTGTCTGTGCGCGAGCGAACAACGCCTATGAGTTTATGATAAAGTGATTTTTGGGGTCGACTCACGGCATTTCCACCTTGCATTGTGCTGCAGTATGCTTTTTGCAAAAACTGCAGTGTTTCAAGCATGTTGTGTACTTCATAGACTTCAGTGTATTTGATTGAATGCCATTTAGATGTTCGACAAAACAGCCTATATCTTTTGCAAATTGGTTTTATTTATAAAAACGTCACTGTTCGTCACAAACTGTTTTGTTTATGCGCCAGTGAGGTCAGTCCCGCTCCGCTGGGCTTTGTTTCCATGCCATCGCAACTCGCGAGAATATCTAGATCAGGGGGGGGACGGACCTGCGGCCCGCGAGAACATTTGATGTGGCCCGCATCATAATTTTCGTTACCTAAGTTAGCACACAACATCGCGTCAAAACGAATTTCCGTGATAATAAGCAGACACGTAGAAAGTGAGTCAAGAGAAGTCTCTATCGCTCCTTGGATATGTTTTTTTCTCATTTTCGTTTGGAAGATAAACGTAGAATTTAACAGTGGCGCATGTTTGGAAACATGCTTGTGCGAGACACGCTGTTGTTATGGTTAGAAATCTTTTCTTCACGTCTCCAACCTTTGCGTTGAAACGCGTGACGTCAATTGCAGACTCAAGAAATGGACTCACGCTTGAGTAAGCTCGGTGAGGGCGCCCTGCGTAAGTTTGCACTGGAAGAGGCTGAAGGACCTTACTCAGTTTACAGCTTCGAAGGACAAGACTGGAAGGGAAAGCAAACTGAGGTCGGTTGTTCGATAATATTTTGTACGTCAGTCTGACGTGCGTGATGACGTTTTCCTCGATGTGCAGTGGAATGTCGTGCGTCATTAACTGTCATACCGGCGCAGACTTTGTGTAGCTGTGATTGTCCAAATGTCTCTGGTTCTTAATTATATTGCACATGTGACTTCGCGAATGCCTTCGAGTTCGCAAAGTCATCCCCATTGTCGGCTTCAGTTAGTGATTGTACCCATGGTTGTTTAGTGATTGTACCCATGGTTGTTTAGTGATTGTACCCATGGTTGTTTAGTGATTGTACCCATTATTGTTTAGTGATTGTACCCATGGTTGTTTAGTGATTGTACCCATGGTTGTTTAGTGATTGTACCCATGGTTGTTTAGTCATTGTACCCATGGTTGTTTAGTGATTGTACCCATGGCTGTGTAGTGATTGTACCCATGGNTGTTTAGTGATTGTACCCATGGTTGTTTAGTGATTGTACCCATGGTTGTTTAGTGATTGTACCCATGGTTGTTTAGTGATTGTACCCATGGTTGTTTAGTGATTGTACCCATGGTTGTTTAGTGGTTGTACCCGTGGTCAGGATTTTCTCAAGGCTTGACTTTGCTGACGGTTTAGACATTTTGAGAGACCGCAGCTATCCTATCTGAATACCGAGATGGCCATTAAGCGAGATTTCAATGCATTTCGAATTAATGGTGGCAGTAAAGGAGCGAGTTTATACTGTATTTTTGACAGACCGTTTTGTTCTCTCAGAATATCTTTGAAAACACTGCCCGTGGTTGTTTAGTACCGTCGGTATTTGGTAATTGCAGCAATGGTTGTTCAATTTTTTCCAGAGTGGGTTCCTACCTTGGATCGAGCCCCCAAAGCGAGAGAGGAAGGCCAACTACGCTGTTGACCAGTACTTCCGGGAGGCTTTGCGAGTTTCTGAACCCAAAGCACCCAAGGTATGGGTGGCAATACCCCCCTCATGCTACAGGAACCGGACATTGCGTAATTTCAACACAGCTTTTCTTCTCAGGCCCCACGACCTCCCAAACAACCGAATGTTCAGGACTTCCAGTTTTTTCCTCCGAGATTATTCGAACTTTTAGAAAAAGAAATACTTTATTTTCGAAAAACCATTGGATACAAGGTAAATATGATGGTGGTGAATATAAAATTGCTTACTTAGCCGAGACCCGACTGGGCCTCGGTTTTCTGTCTGTTTGTACAAACCTCTAAATCAGTAGATTTCAACCTGGGTTCGCGACCAGAGGGGTCGTGGACCATTTTTGGAAAGGTCGCGAATAGATATTTTATGTAGACAGCTGTATTACATTTGCTTATTCGAGTTTTAGATGGGGGGTCGTTGCGTTAGTGTGTTGCTATAATGGGTCGCGGTATAAAAAAGGTTGAAAACCACTGCAAAATTTTTCTAAAATTCATCCCACTGATTCCAGTGCAGTTGACTGATTCCAATGCTTGCTTCTGTGTTACTGCGAGGAAGGTCTTAAAAAGATATTCAGATATTTAGTGGCGACCTCTCTCACTGCCAGCTCAGCTCGGTAATGATAATAAATTAAAAGTAGTTTTGTTTCCCCGTCGGTTTTTTGTTGTTGCTAAGGGATGGATCACTGCTTCGAGATAAAGTCGGCAGTCACTTGCCGGAGCCTTCTCAAAGGCAGGGCTGTGCAGTCGGATCCTGAAATTTCAGTTCCCGTTCAACAGACGTTGTTTGTGGAACAAGCCAATTGTACGAATAATACAACGATTTTTAGTTTTTAACGGACCAAGACCAAGTAAAAATTCTGGAACCGGAGCCAAAAACGTTTAGAGGTTGGAGCCGGAACCCGAAATTTCAGTTCCGCCTCCACAGCCCTGCTCGAAGGTACAGCTGGTTAACCCGCAATGCGGGCTGTTGCCATTGTCGCTCTGACCCGCAATCTCCCTTCATGGCTCAGTGCGAATGCGAAACTACAGTTAGAGTTGGCTCCTCTTGTCTAGTCAGGTTAGTAGGCGCAAAATAAACCAATCACGAAGCGGCAAAAGGCAAATAATACAACAATAGGATCCACCAGAAAATGGACGAGTTGGAATTAATTCTGGCTGAAGTATTTGTGATGAGTCGCATTAACCAAACAAATCTGAAACAGGATTCTTGCGTTCTGCTTGTTCTCTGTCCTGGTAAAAAATATGTAGTTGATTTGAACGGATGCGTCTCCTGGGACCCATCTCCATTTTACGGGGTCCAGATGGGGCGTAAAATGTTAGGCTTAGTTCACAACAGGGCCGCTTGCAATTAAATCGGTCGATGATGGCCTCTGATTTGTCTGTAACTGATAATTTTTTTTCATTTCATGCACGAACTTTTTTCAATGAATTCTACGCACAACAGAATTTTTGCAAATCTCGAAAACGTTCACAAAAAAAAATCTTCTGTTGAAATCGGAAATGTATCAGCCATGTTCATCTTCCTCAGGTGCCCAAAGATGGCGACCCGGCCGGTCAGCAACAGCAGCAGAAACAAATCGACGAAGCCGAGGCTCTGTCCGAACTGGAAGTAGGGGAGAAGGAACAGCTCCTCACCCAGGGGTTCACGAATTGGAGCAAGAGGGACTTCAACCAGTTCATCAAAGCGAACGAGAAGTTCGGTCGAGACGACATCGAAAGTATCTCGAAGGAGGTGAATCCCCAAATCCTTTGGTTCTATTTCCGACCTTTGAAAATACGCTCCTGCGATGCGTTCTTGGGGGTGAGCGTAGATGACAGAGTGACCCTTGCGGGGGGTCATGACCGCTCAACACTTTGTTTTCGAATGTTCGCGAACACCATCTCATTTCAATATTTGTCAAACCTCATTTACTCTCTGCTCCGCGTTGATTGTACGGCTGGCTGATGCAGTGGTTGCACAACGCGCCTTTTTCAAGCTGGTGAACCGGGTTCGATTCCCGGCCGGGGTCACAGCGAAGACTTGAGAAACGCTGCTTTCGGTTTTTCCAGCCCCGCGCGTGTCACTGACATATTGGTGGAAGAAAAGCTCCACGCGCGGCGTTGCCATTGACTCGTCGCCAACGCAAAAATCACTTAACTCCCACCGCGAGTTTGGTGGAACAGTTCTCAATCACCAGCGTGTTTTTGCTCACCGCAGGTTGAAGGCAAGAGCCCGGCCGAAGTGATCGAGTACTCAGCCGTGTTCTGGGAGCGTTGCAACGAATTGCAAGACATAGAACGGATCATGGCGCAGATCGAGCGCGGCGAAGCTCGCATCCAGCGAAAGATCAGCATCAAGAAAGCTCTCGATGCGAAGGTGAGCTTGAGACAACCCGGGCGATGACGTAGCGCGGGACGTGATGGTAAAGGGGGTTGTCGTCAGACTTAACCTTTGACCTGAAAGTAGCCCAGATTTGCCACGATGCACTTGTTTGGATGTATAAAAAGCAGCAGAAAACCAATTTGATTCAAACCGCACGCAAACCTTGGAGAGATGTTATGCACTGAACAGTTTGGTACGAGATTATGCGCCTTGAAATCTTGACGAAACTTCTAAGTACCGTATTTATTCGATTGTTGGCCGCACGAAATGGCGTTGAAATAGGCGTCTCCAGTCCGAGGACCACATAAGTTACTAGACAACAGTTCGAGGACCGGACATCTTACGTAATATGATTGTTTCGGGATATGTTACATTCTACCAAACGACCAAGTGTTTCGTAGATTTATTAATTTTTGAATTATTGACGAAATGTCTTTCCGGCAGGACGAAATGGTTTCGCGCGCCGTAGAGTTTGGAAACCCCATGTGTTGAAAAATTAATGTAAACCGCCCTTGAACATAGTTTACATAAGCGTCTGAGATATTTTCGAGTACTAGCGTTTAAATTGGTAACCCTGGTAATGATGCTTACACCACTCCAACTGCTTTCTGTACGTCATAATCCCTCCTGTGACGGATGTGCACGTGATGCTGAAGAGAATAGAATGGGGAAAGAGAGTTTGTTGGTCGACAAAACGTAGCCCAGGAAAAAGACTGAGCGTCATCTAGAACCTCTACTAGAGTCTAGACCTTTCGATACGGTCAAAAAACATTGCAAAACGCACGAAATGATGAAAAAAAAACTTTATAAGCCGCCGCTTGCAAGCGAATAAATACGGTACCTGAAGTAGATGGGAAGGCTTTTGAACAGCGACGTGATTTTAATCGTGGAGTTATTAGAAAGTTCGCCGTTTCGATTGACGCGCCACGTTCTGTGGAAGAAAAAACGTAATCAGCAGCGTAATCAGGAATCAGGACTTGTCTGTGATGCGATGCGTAACCATTCATTTCCCCCCTCCCCTTGTGCAGGTCGCTCGCTACCGTGCCCCCTTCCACCAGCTGCGCATCCAGTACGGCACGAACAAAGGCAAGAACTACACTGAGGAGGAGGACCGCTTCCTGATCTGCATGCTGCACAAGATCGGGCTGGACCGCGAAAGCGCCTACGACGAGTTGCGCGCCGCGGTCAGGCAAGCCCCCCAGTTTCGGTTCGATTGGTTCATTAAATCCAGAACGTCAATGGTGAGTGACGTTGCCTGCTCGTGACGTAAATGGTTTTGACCGTTTTGTTATGTTTGGTTCGTTTCTTGGCAAAATAAGTTCTTTTTTGGAAAGTCTTTTCCCGCAAGTTCACTGTTGTTGTTGATTCAATCCATAGCGAATGGCGATGCCATTGGAGTTACCAATGACGTCACTGATATGACGTGAAAGCTGCTTGACTGACGTTTTTAGGTTGAGCAAAGTACTGTAGCTTGCTGTCCCATGTACTGTGAACACCCCTTCCCTGTGTAAAAGTTGATGTGCATAAAGCTTTGAAACCAATAGCTTGTCGCTGGACAGCAAACGCAGGTTATCAGATTACCTTTTACCTGTTTTTTTTTCACTGAGACATTTCGGTCATTTTTTTGTCCCATAGTAATATTAAAACTCGCCGTAACAGTATTCACTACTCTACATTTACGGACATTATGACCGAATTGACTTCATTTTTCCGGTCATTTGAAAAGAAATCGGTCAATGACCAAAAAAACCTAGCCTCAAAGACCTTCGCAGCTATCTTTTTTATTTATTTGTCACGGAAGCAAATTGTTTGCTTGAACCCCAAGTTACCGGATTTCTCCGGTCTTGGATTGTGCTGAAAATGTTGCTTGATGTATTTCTGCAGGAACTCCAACGTCGCTGCAACACCCTTATCACTCTGATCGAACGTGAAAACCAGGAACTGGAAGAACGCGACAGGCCTGGGGGTGGCGGCAAGAAACTGCAGAAGCGTAAGGGAGTCGATGAAGGCGCAGCCGCGGATGGGAAAGGGAAAAAGAAGAAAAAGGATCAGTGATAATGTCATTTCAGGAGGTTTCACTTCTCAGTAACTACCCGCGGCACTTGAAAGATCTGTGCGTACACTGCAGGCAGATGCTTGGAGTGCTTACATCAGAAGGAACATTGGCGTTGTGAAAGCGTAGCATTGCCAGTTTTCAATAGGGACACTTGAATGTCCCATTTTTTCGTCACAAGGGACAGGGTTGCTGTATATTGTTGTTGTCTTTCCTCGCGCTGCTCTTTTCCGAGGCTGCTTCTTTTTTCGTAATCAGTAAAGTGACCAGTTTTTATAATATTCGCCTGTTTCTGTTTTAACTTCACTTCAGAAACTATGGTGGTGGCGTTTTNTTTATCTAACGCCGGTCTATTCCGTTTTAACGAAGAGGTTCAAGGGTGGTGCACGCAAATGGTAACCAGGCAAGGGTGGGGCACGCAAATGGTAACCAGGCAAGGGTGGGGCACGCAAATGGTAACCAGGCAAGGGTGGGGCACGCAAATGGTAACCAGGCAAGGG
>JGI24021J15306_10010490_pt1 | contig 11495 bp, 13 predicted proteins | sample Ectturendosymbi1_FD_15306 | JGI IMG/M metagenome (IMG submission 15306)
ATTCTAGCCTTGAATCCACTATTTTCACCAGGATAGACATTGCAGTGACGAGCTATTGTTGAACAATTATGACGAAACAATTACTTTGAACCAAAAAATCGTAGCTTGCCCAACTCAGGTGTGCACTGCAATTTAGCTGAACAAAAGCTTGATTGACAATCGCACAGTTGATGAGGAGTAAATGCTTTAGCAGTACGGCCAAAAGCGCAAAATTTTGGGATAAAAACTTCTGGGTATATAATGCACCTTTGAGAGGCTGACGAGGTCCGACCGTCGCCATCCAAAGGTCCGGATTCGGACCGCGGTCCGCCATTTGAGTAACCTTGCTAGACCATTCAAGCTTAAATTTCACGTTGTGGTTTTTACGTTGCGTAAGCGGCTGTTCGCGGTCAACGCGTGATTTTGATTGGACGTGATTCAAAAATATATCAAACCAAATGGTTGACTTCTGCTTATTACTCTTCTATTTCTCCATGACTACTGTACTATGGTTTTACCGCGTAATTTTTGTTAATTCAAGCAATTGTATCCGGTGCTTGCGAAACAATGCCACTGACCTTTATCGAACCCGTGTCGTGTCCGTATAAGACTATAAGCGGTCGCAATGCAGCGCTGAGTATACAGCCTTGCTGTGTTTTTTCTGAAATATTTCTGGTGAACTTCAGTTATGTTATACCTGTAACGAATAGCAAAAGCTTGTCCGCTGCTGAGATGAAGTCCGGGTTACATTGCTTAAATTAAAGATTGCAGGTTGCGAAACTGATCGATTCCGGCTTGAACTCGTTATAAGTATAATGGCTGTGTGACCTTCACGACTGCTATTTCAACGCCTTTTAAAGCCGCCAGGGTAATATATATTTTATCGCATTTCGTGAGATCACCGTGTGGTAATACGTAAAACTTTCAACTGTGGTAGCTTGTAGAATGGTAACAAAACCAAATAAACAGTGTGTTTGATATGCAACTTTTTTCCTACTTGTCAAGTAAGTGAGGAGGTGTAAGCACGGTACAAGTGCTCCGCATCATTGCGAAAAACTTGCTTTGTACATCAATTCTTCCGAGAAAAGCAATGGAAAAGGCAATCAGTTATTGGTTGTCATGTAAAGATCTGCGTTTGTTTTCCGTTACTTCAAAATTTACTGCCAGGTTCGTGCAAAGGGACTAACGCTTCAATGGCCTTTAAAACTAGTTTCAGCTCTTACCGTGCAACAGAAGAGTTGGCGTTTTTGTAACAATGCTAAACGTTGTTTTGTGCAGTTTTTGCATCGTGTTTGAATTTGATAATAATAAACTGTAAAAAAGTTAATATTTCAAAAGCGATCGATTCGTTGTAGATTGAAAAAAGTAGCTTCAAAACCGCGATTGTTCAACTGGTTCCGTGGGGTTCAATTTGGGTTTTTCACAGGTGTTATTCAAAATGTTCGAGGGATACATCCATATCGGCGAAAGCAATATTATTGGAATTGACATTGTCGCTGCAATCGCGTCATTCTTTGTCGTAGCATTTGGCGGTCTTTTCATAGGAATTATTTTTGGATACTTCGGCTCCTTCCTCACGAAATATACCGTGAACAATCGAATTATTGAACCCACCTTCGTCTTCGTAGTCTGTTACCTTGCGTACCTGTCCGCAGAAGTTTTTCACCTCTCTGGAATTATTGCGTAAGTAATTAAGCAATCCTAATGAACATTCTGGTTTTAGCAGTTTGTGTTGACTGGCGGAAAGAACCGGCATCAAAAAACAAACAAAATTAATGGCATGCGAATTGTTAGCACGTATTTCGTGATAGGCAATAAAAACTGGCTTAAGTTATCAAAATCTTTAGAAATATCATAGTTTGAAAAACTGCTCCCGGTGACACGCTTGGACTGTAAACTATAAACCACACTGAAGGAACTGAGGGCTATGTAGTGAAGCTGTGCTTATTAGCTTCCACGTTCTAGCACCTGCTTTTCGTGCAGAATCGTGTTTGCCGCGTTCACGATGAGTGGCTACGTCGAACACAATATATCGTCGAAATCGCACACTACTGTGAAGTATGGAATGAAAATGCTTGCTAACATTGCTGAAACCATCATCTTTATGCTCCTTGGCATAGCGGCAGTTAGTGACTTTTGGCAATACTGGAATACTGGCTTCGTGCTTTGGACTCTACTGTTCATTACTCTGTATAGAGCTATAGGTACGAAGTCGCTCGTTTACATTCTGAGTTNATTCATTTCAGTTTAGCTAGTGACTCACCTTGCACATGTTTCAAAAGATCAGTCAGACATTACTTGTAGTTGTNGTTCTTTTTAATGCTTGTTACCGTCCTCAAGTCAAATCTGCTGACGCTGTTTTTTATTTTAAGCTGCATGCNATATTGTAAAGGAAAGAATCCTCCTAAATGAGAAAATGGTGCACGCACTTTGGTGTGACTTTTTCTTTTCCGCGTGACTGTACGTTTAGTAAAGAAGTCAATCTGTCGCAGCAACATCGCGTACATTGTTGAAAAAGTTCTGTCAACCGAAACTGAAAAAATCGTTTATGGATAACATCATCGAAATGTTTTCATAGCCGCTTAACAGGAATTGTTTTTAAGAAATATTGAGTCCAAGCAAGACGATACGTGGGTAGTGATTCGCTCTAATGATTTCGGCTGTGAGTGAACGAAAACCATCATAGGATATTGCGCTTGTTACGCTTTTTCGTATGTGCTGCATGTTATTAAACACTTGAAAAGGTCCTCGCCTGCTATCAGTTTTGTATGCAGCATTAAACTTTCGCTATTTCTTTCGTTGCAAAGGCGTGCTTGTCTTGACCGCCATGGTGAATTACGTCCGGCTGGACAAGATCAGCAAGGTGGACCAGTTCGTGATGGCGTACGGTGGTCTGCGCGGCGCCATAGCGTTTTCCCTTGTGTCTTTGACGTCGGCCGAGCTCGTACCCCCCATCAAAACCATGATCTGCGCCTGCATCGTTGCGATTCTTTTCACCTCCTTCATTCAAGTAAGCGCAATTCGTGGGATTACTGTTAATACAGAGTTTTTTGCTTGGCTATTGGTGCTAAATTCAGTGCCACTGCCAAGCCTTGTAACGCATTCGTTTGGACTGGGTTCAGTTTTCACAACTGTTGCGTTTTTGGTGAGCACTTACCACTTGCATTGATGAAACAACACACGTTTTGGATTCATTGTAGGATTACTCACGGCTTGGATCAAAGCCTTGGACATGTAACAGAAATTTTCGAACCCATTCTGCGCTCGTGACAGACTAGTTTCGGGTATTTTGTGAAGCGACGTTGTTGTGTCAGTGCATTTTTGGTCATTTGATAAATAAGCCCGCAACCGTTAGTCATCGAAGTTTCAAGCATATACTACATGTAGATCTTAAAACAGGTTATATCGTTGTTTGGCTTAAAACTTTTAAATCTCATAGTGGGTGAGTTTGTTTTTTGCCGGTTTTGTTTCGTCAGCGTGGCATTACGGAGCAGTGCATTAAGCTGGAGAAGTTAGCTGAACGTTTGCTAGTGTTAATATCTAAACAGCAAGTAAGCATCTAATTGAGCTTGTTTCCGTTTTGTCAGCATTTAAAGTAAACAATTTGTTTGTGGTGACTTAGTGCGTAATGTGCTTTTGCTGCAGTCTGCTTGCTTCATCACGTTGAAGCCCTTTTCTCACCAGGAAAACATAGACAAGTTTGTGAAAACAACAACTGCATACGTCACCATTTATTTGCTTAGGGTTCCACTATTCGTCCGATCGTCGAGTTCTTAAACGTCAAAACAGCTGATCATCATCGCAAAACTATGTTTGAGGACGTCAACTTCCGCGTGAGTGTTCCAACACTGTAGATTAAGTGTGCATTGCAAGAATATTTATAGTTAGAATTGAAAAATTTGCAAAGGTCTACTCTACACGATTAATTTTCATGCAGCTAATCTCGTTTGGTTGCTTGGGGTCGTGTGCTGACATCTGTTCCAACATTTGGGTCAGCGATTTTAAGTTGCAAAATAATTTTTAATCCTGAAATTTTTTGGCCCAAGCTTTGGAAGCAGTTAGAAGCCAACCTTCGTCGTAGCAACATCCCACTGCTTATTGTCCCGTAAACCTGAACAACGACGAGTAACTGCTCTGGTCTTGTTTGCGAATTTCGACGCGCATTGTCACAATCCTTTATGTTCAAAGTTGCTAGATTCTTGCGTTGCCGGAGTTCCGTGAGGCGGAACAGATATGTTGGTGCAGCGGAGCGTGTCCAATATATAAAAAGTTAAATCCGAAACGCAGTTTTTTTGTCATGCTAGCTGAAAGGCATCTGTAAAGTCAAGTCCGAGTTCGTGACCTCCGAGTCAAAGCTTGCGACACAGCCATACATGCGCTTGCAACGACTGTTGTTGTTACGATGTTTTTGTGAAAGCTTTAATTTCCTGCTAGAGACAAACGCAGTTACGTTCACGTACTGAAAAAAATGTAATACGGCAATCGGTTCAAGTCACCTTAGCGTTAGTGTCAGGCAAAACCCATGTAACGCAAACTTTTACCGTGCGAGTTGAATTGCATTGGCCCGGTACGCTCATGCGATGATTGCACATCGGAATGCATTGATTGCACAGACCGTTCCATGTATTCAGCACTTCGCCGTGCTTCGCAGCAAATGCGATGTGATAGCTTATTGCCGTTCCTACCGATCCGATCATCAGTCGCTCTTTTGGCAAAACCATGGATACTCCACGATACTTGTATATTTGTAACCGTATGGCCTCGCGTTCAGTCGCGCAAACGTGGCTCTTCACCATGTTCAAACTTGAGCGTTGGTCTCGTGACACCGCTTAAAATCGAAGTTAAGTACATTGCCGATCACTCCTGCGGTGACGGTGATGAGTCAGTACCTAATATGTCTTGACGTTCAGCGACCAACAAACGTTGAATGACAGGTAGTTTGCTTTCTATCGGAGTTGCGTTTGTCACCACGGCGTTGTCAATGTTTCGATTCGTTGACGGAAAAGTTGATTGTACAGTACGTTGCAGAACTTTAGTTGTAGCCGTTAATCTTTGCTATTATGCTTTCCTTCCATACACCTTATACCGATTCTTCGCCATCCCCCTCCACTCCCCGTTTTTGCTGCGGAGTTCATACAAACGACATTTTGTTACGATTTGTCGGTGATTGCTTCTTCTCTTGCAGCTAGTCGAGCATGTCATGACCGGCATTGAAGATATAATTGGGCACCACGGCTATCATTACTGGATGCAAAGGTATGCGGCCGAGAGATACGTTTTGCAACACTGTAACAGTTGTGATGAGATCCACATCCGTGTGTTTCCATGTTCACGATNTAACTGGATAAAAACNTTCTGATGACTGCGTAATAATGTTGTTTGTCACATAACGTTTTAACTTTTTTTAACATGTATTTTATCATCCTCAGTAATATCAGTTTTTTTGTGGGGAAAGGAAAAAGGAAAGTTCGTATTTCTGCAAATTGCNCAACTAGCGTCTCAGACAGACTAAAAGATTTAGAAACTGAATTGNTTGCCTTTTTTATGAAGTGGTAGCGGAACCGATGGTCTGGGGTTGACGAAACAGACGTGTCATTTCTGTTCGGACGTTTTTCTCTGCTCTCTGGCGATGGTTTGCTTTGCAAGAAATTCCCCAAACTTTTTTGAAAGATTATTTTGTTGGCGCCTTCAAGTGCAATCCTGTGGTGACTAGATAGGGTTTACCTCAGATACCGGGACATTGAAATAATACGCTCTGGAGAAATAAATGACCGTGGCACAATCATCACATCAATTACAGATAGTTTGCTACTGATGTCATTCGAAGAATCGATATCATGAGTAGAAGTCAAAGTTTTGGCAACAACCGTTCTCTCTAATTTTCAAAATCGATGCTGATTCGTTACATGATCAGAAAAATTTGCGTTAGACCACTTTATCGCCACCATGGCCACTTTTGCATATACAGTTCCTGGCCACAGAACGTTTTTCTGACAGTGCTTTCGAAAAAATTGTAACTGTTGAAAATACGCTCAAATGACCTTGGGACAGACCGATCACGACTATATGCTATGCTTTGTTGAGTCCGTACGTGAAAGTCCACTGCTCGCTTATTGAGCTGCCAATACATGTCTACATTAAGATGAAGACTGAGTTTTGTCACGCTTTCAGCGTTGTGGCAAGACCATGCCTCATAGTGCTGTGCTTCTCTTGTCTTCACATTTCAGTTACACCGAGTGCGTGTATTTTGATGTAATATTTCCATGGCTGTTGCTGTTGACTTTAGACTTCAAACGTTCAATTCCAATTACTTATCCAAGTGGTTTATACGAGAGCCATACAAGTGTCGCGACCTTGAGATTCTTGAAACTTTCCATCGTCTCACCAAGCGGGAAGCTGTGGAGGCTGTGGAAGAACTGGAGCGAAGTACGTAATAGTGTTCAAGTTACCTTTAATTAAAGCACCTTGCTACGGAGGGTAGCTTGCGTTCTTACCTTTAAGAAACCTCTTTGAGCGATTTCAAAATGTGCGATTGATTTGAGATGTTTCCATCCCTTGGGATGAATCTGTTGTTGCTCACACTTAAAGTTTCGGAATAACACAGCTTTGAAATCAATGAAGCCAGCTTTCCACACTCATGTAGAGCACGTCAACATAATCGAATTGACTTTGTGTGGATTCAGATGCGTGCCGATCTGTCACCTTTCGTGAGACTTGAAACCGCACGATATTGCTGTCGATCTCTATGGTTACACTTACAGCCTGTGTAACGGGCGTAGTGGACACGCTGAGCAGCATTTTTTTGCGTTTATAACGGTAGCTATTTTAACACCCTTCGCTGCCTAAGGACAGAAAAAGTAGCATTACGCCTTCAACTGCATGGAGCTTGCCTTGTGAATTGCTGTTTCTCGGAGGGTACTGACCTGATGTGATTGTGCGGCAAACAAGCTATTCCTGTCAACTTCTTGCTTCGCTTGCCAGCTACAAATACGGCTGTTACGCATGATTCTCGCATACCGTGAAACGTCAACCAGCTATCAAAATAACCGTTTCCACGTACATTTATCAGTACCAAGCAAAAATCTGCCTTTCCGGTCGTTTTGTCTCTGAATTTTTGGTAACATTAAATCTTGCTTCTTAAGCTTAATATCAGAAGTTGCTTTGTCTCTACAGTGATGACTGTTCGTTCTTTAAACTCATCTGTATGTATGTCAGTGTGCAGATTGGCATTGTCCTCCGTCCGCATTTTTTAGTACATGAAGCTAACCTGCTTTTAGCATCATTGGTAATGGAGATTGTGCGCCAGACGAATTGACTTGCAACATGAGCAGAAGTCTGTTTAACGCGCCAGGCTTGTCAACCCCATCAGTAAAAATCGTGTGACTGCAGGCGTGTTTTGCCTCGCCGGCTTTGTGATTTGTCGACTGCTGTTGATTCAGCACGATCAAGCGGCGTTCCGGTCAGTGAACTTTTGTCAAGGTTGTCGTGTGTGTTCAGGAAGCGCGCCCGCGTGTAAACTGTAAATCATTCTGTCGCGTTGAGCAAGCGTTTCCACAGTGCGATGCGAACAGGCATGTCCGTTGCGACTTGTTACTGGTGGGTGTACATTTCGCCAGCATGGAATGTGCGTTCCACCTCAGCTGCTTAGATGCTGCTTCTGTTTGTAAACTGCGCACTTTGCACAATCGTAGANACAANCCTTATTCAAATGCATTGGANAAATCATTGGAAGTCANCTTGGGCTTTTTGTATAACCATGGAAAAAATCTTGTTGGGCAAATTCGGCAGTCTGCAGGCGCAATGGCAATTCAAAAAGCACTGGANTTACATGCTTCTGTTAACACAAAGTTTTATGCCTGTTAATAACTTAAAATAAACGACCAGCCTTCCCTTTTCTTGAGTTGAAGAGAATATGCTGTATACTTCTCCCAGCAAGTAAGATTGGCACAAGTGATAAAGTAAAGTTGCATACTCAAATTTACATTTTGTAAAAAATGCAGGCTTTTGATGAATTATGAATTTTATTACTAACAGTCTGAAACGCTTACTTTTACTCCGCGTTTAGACCAGTGGTTCTCAAACTTTTCTGCACATTGACCCCTAATTAAAGTATACCATTTTCTGTAGACCCCGTGTTCTAGCTCAACAGTTATTAATACAAAGAAAGTATGTGCAAATTAAATTTGAGTACCTTTGAATTGAAATGCATGATAAAATTGACAATAATTTTGCTCGATTAACAACAGTTTTGAATTGGAGGCTTCATGCTCATGTAGACCCCAGCAGTTATTCGTTGACCCCCTGGCCATTCAGTGACCCCCATTCGACCCTGTGAGTATTTATCGACTCTTTGGATGGTCCAGTTGACCCCTGGGGGTCGATATCGACCACTTTGAGAACCACTGGTTTAGACAAAGTGATCTTTGTTTACTTTTGGTAAACGGTTTCTTCTGTTTTCCTTAACATTGTTTGCAAGAAGGCATTTAAGTCTAATGGTTATATGCTTCTGGAAATTAGTTTTTTAAATTAGGCTGTTCTGTTGAAACGCTGTAAAGTTACGTTTTTTTCCAACCGTGCTGCAATTTGCACAGTATGGTAATTAAACCTGATGTGCAGTCGCATTTTGGTGGTTGTGAGGTCTCTTCTACGATGTTCAAATTATTGACTGTAGAAACACTTGAATTGCCTTCACGCGAAAGCGAGTTTGCTCCTTTAATGCTATTTTTAACGCGTAAAAGTGTCATCTCTTGTTTGCGCAATAGCAATACGAAGCCCGTGCATACCTTGATCCAGACAAGCAATTTATTTTGTTTTTAAGGTGCCAGCTCCGGAGAAATAAGGCACAACGCAACTTATGGAAGTTTTCTGTTGCCGCTCACACGGTCTTTCTCGCACGCTTCATTCAATGCAGTTGTGTGAGTTGTTTGCTGTGCTATTTCTGTCGAGTACGAACACGGTAATGTCAACCCGCGTGCATCGCACACTACGTTGAGTTTTAGAGCTCCTTTCTGCAGCTTAGTTGGCTCCTAATTTTGGTGCCAGAGAGTAAACATGCTCAGGTGTACAGAAATGACTAGTCATTTTTTGTTGGCAAACGACTGAATCACGGAGAGCGTTGTGAATTTGCTGGGAAGACATGACACACCTTTCGCCTTTGGCGGTCTGTTGCTATTTGCACAAGGGGCGAATCGGTGGCAACGGAAATAAGATCACTGTGCTTTTGTAAACTTACGCTACTGAACTTCAATTATGCTACTGAACAAAGTACTGAACTTCAAACCATCAATAAAGCATTAATGCACAGAGTTGGTGTGACTACAATATTTGCTTCAATCAGCTGAGTGCTTAACATGCTGTGTCGATTTTAAAATAAGTCTTTACTTGGGTGCACTAAATGATGCCAAATCAGCTGAAAAGCACTGGTCGTGCCATATGCCCTTGGTCTTTCATTTCAAAGTACTGGCGTGGGTACACGGACTTACAGCCAACGTAAAAACACATCAAAAATTTTCCTCTCCTTACTGCCACGAAGAGAGAGAGAGCCCATTGCCCAGTTTTGCCACTCATCAATCGTTGCCCAGTTAGGTATTCACGCCGCATTTTAATGGAAAGTTAACACTTCTCAATGTCGAGAATGCACCGTCATTCAACCGAAATTTTGTTGACAGTCTTGTTTGCCGTGTAGTAAAATGCTCGTTAACCGTGCTCGGTGTGTCTTGCAGTCGCGACCAAGGTCCGACGGACGCTGTGATCGACATGCACGCATTTGCGGTGCACAACAACGCGAAGGAAAGCGATCGCACGCTGGAAGATACCGACGTCCATCACTTGCTCGAGAGAAGCATGTATCAGCCTCGCAGAAGGGTAAGAAAGTATGCTGGTTCGTATGTCGTTGGAGCTACTCTAACTAAATTTTATGCCTGGGGCAGATACATCGAATTTTGGATTAAGGCTTAATGCTCGCCTACGCAGTGTTGAGAACAAACACACCGTTGCAGTATCGTAAGTGACTTTGCAGTATGCTCATTATGCTTCATCGCCGCTAGGTATAAATCAAACGAGAACGTGTTTTTTTGGTCAGCGGTAACACGCTTGATAGGCGCGTGTTAAGTCTTCAATTCAGTTCACTTTTTTGTCTCCTTTTGCGTTTGTTTGCTTTTCGCGGAGTCCGATCTGTTGCACATTTTTCATCGTTAAAGCACCGCACGCAGTTTCAGGGACAGTGCTCTCGCTTTGCGCCAACAGTTCCAGGGTTGTCAACCTGTCTTCACCAAAAAAAGCCAGACCTAATCTAAAAAAAAACAGATAGCGGTCATAAAGCATACATATACAAAACATGCATAACCAAACGCGAAATAGATATTAAAACTCGTCAGAACCATCGATGTAACACAATTCCAATCTTCAGAAGCGTTTTCCTTCCCCGTTATTGCACTGACTTACATTTGTTTCTTATTTAAATACATCGAGCATTTTCAGGGCAACAGTAAAATTTTTGCAGTATTCTTTGCATCCTGCGTGGTCATAGTCTCTCGTCAGAAGAGATTTGTAATGAATATGCAGCGCAGACAGTGCTTTGTTAGAGTCAAGCCTTTCCGACTGAAAAAAGCCAGATTTTGTCTGGCTTTTTTATATTTTCATAAAATGCCAAGTGCGTTAAAAATCCAGAATTTCGAAATCTGGCTTCAAAAACGCCGAACTGGCAACACTGTTGCGCAGTGCGAATAGTGGTCACGACATACCTTTGGTTCCCCTAGTCGTTTGCCTGCTGACTTGTAACGCATCGCGTTAATCTGCTGGCGCGTGCGTCCGGAACTGGCAGCTTGACTGCGACTACGTTTAAGAAATATGCCGTGGGTTCAAACACATCCACCTTTGGACGACGCCGTTATGAAGCGTGGGCGGATACAACACAAGCAGCAGCGCCTGATCATTCAACTGTTCGTGTTACGCTGTCATTGGCCTGGGAAGGTTGCATTTGTGGGAAAAAGGCGGAAACCTTTTGCTGCGAGAACTGCTCCCAAAACCTCCAAAGAATCCGTTACGGTTGATTGACATTCCTGTGCTCGAATATTCGTACATGCAAAACCTCGTGCCGGCGACATGCGCGCGAGTGCATGTGCGACCCGAGTCCGTATTAACTTCCTCTCCGCTTGCTGTCAGTCTCGTGGTCTTGTTCTAACAGGAAAGCATCCGCCATCGTCGAGGTTATATCGATGATGACAGCTGCCGCGTGAGGCAAGAGCGCGAAATCTTGATGCGTCACAAGATACACCAGAAACAGAGACACAAAAGCATGAATCGCAAGCACCGCCATCATAAGGTATGCTGGGCGTTGTTGGCAATGTTTGCGAATTGCGTCACAACAAGTAGTTGCATCCCTCACGTTCTACGGTGTGATTCAGTGAGTATTTCTTGGCGGCCGATTACAGCTTGTTTTCACCAGGCCAAGGAATGGCTGGAATTTGCTCGCACGGTTCTGACGACCATACCATTACCTGGGTGGGGCGGGGGGG
>JGI24021J15306_10010492_pt1 | contig 11494 bp, 6 predicted proteins | sample Ectturendosymbi1_FD_15306 | JGI IMG/M metagenome (IMG submission 15306)
TCACAAAAAATCCGCAACCCCCAACCAAAAAATTTTTTTTCAAGTGCAATCTACTAGACTAGCCGATCCATTTAAACCCTTGAACAGCTCTCTAGCGCAATTGGCGGAGGTGCTAGGGCGTTGGTAAGGCAACCGAAAACTGCTGTTTTTTAGGCCGAAATCGAAGTATGAATATATCGTAGACCGGCTCTCAAAGTTAGTGTTTTGTCAACTCCTACTGAGGCTGATAAAATCAGCTGTTTTGGCTGATACCGATATATCGTTAAAACCCAAATATCAGCTGGTATATCGGTCGATCTCTAGCTACGATTAAAAATGTGTTTTAAGACCAATAATTTTGGCTTGCACCTATGTGAGTTGCAACAACTGAGCATTGCGATATAGTGAGGTGCTGCATATTATGAATGAGGTTGTATTTCATGAAGTTCCATGTGTTAAAAGGAAATCTGATTGGGACTTCTTGGCCCACAACAATGAAAAGTAGGAAACAGAAATAGAGCAAAGCTTGCTCAATTAGTTTTTTTAAGAGTTAATCAGTTAGTTTTCTTTCATAGAGAAAATACGATTAGAGAACATTTGAACACGTTTGTAACCAGGTGGATTCCCGTGGCAATATCTACTGTTGCCAGGTGGTTTTGGTGGGAAATTCAAATCACCAGAAGGTGGTTACTGCTAGGCGTTCTCCACCTCTAGGCTAAATGGGTAAACATGCTACACATTTTATTGCCTATACCAGGGGTAGGGAACTTATTCCCTATCACGAACTGCACAAATGATGCATACTCACTGCCAGGCCACAATCAATTTATTTGTTCCAAAAATTCAACCTTTATCTAATTGTGAGGGATTCTCTTGGCATAATATCGAAGTACCTGCTTATCATGGAGCTTCGTTTTGATGTGATGTTGTACTCTAACTTGGTAAAGAAATTTTTGTACGGGCCATATTAAATGTTCACATGGGCCGCAAGTTCCCCACCCCTGGCTTATACACTAATCAATTGCTAACATATCAAATAATTTCCAAAATAGTTTAGGCTACATGCTACCGCCGCCATCTAGTTAACGAAAATGTTACTTCATTTGAAGCGTTTTTGATAACATAAAAGCAGCTACTGCTAGCATTAGACAATTAAACTTTATCAACATGCTCATATGAATTTGCATAAAAGTTTGCAATATAATTTTTCCTGCTTTCCTAGCATTTGGCAGCACTTTAAAGTCGGGTCACTGCTGCAGAATCCAGTTCATCCTTAGGTGGACCAACTCAAAAGAACAATCCTTTCAAACAGCCTCTGAACAACAGCAACTTTGGAATCTCCTTCCAAGACCTATTATTTGTTAAACTCAGTTTAGGACCATGATTTTAAGCCTTTTCCAAGCGAAAAACGTTAGTGCCCAAAAACATGATTTTGGGTAAAAATCAGGGTTGCATAGTTGGATGTAAAATGTCCAACCTTTCCAAACTTTCTGACCTTTCCAACTCCGACTCCTTAGCATAACGTGAATGAAGTTTGGCTGTCAACAATTTCATAGCAGCTAGCAATCAATGGAAATCATGGTACATAGCAAGGATTACTAGTTTCACTAAATTTCGAATGAAATTGTACCATTTCAACAGGCACAAGTTAGGATTCTTACCTTAGGAGTGCAACGTAAAAAAATGATTCAGTTGGACTCCTAGTGTTAGGAATCCAACTGTACCCGAAGACCTCTGACTCCTTGCAACTCCGACTTCCGACCCCATAGCCCTGGTGTTAATACTTTCATATTGTCATTTGTAAGGTTTAATCATTAAGGATAACAGTCATCAACCTTATTTTCTTAAACTGATATAACCTATACATTTAGTGAAATAAAAGGAGATGGGATATGCAAGTAATAAAGCTTTTACTGATTCATGAAAATCATTCTCATGGTCTAAACTTGTGGTTTAATGTTCAATGATTGTTTGCAGAATCAATTGGCTGGTGTCAACAATGCCAAAAATGATATCCTCAAGGGATTAGCTCTCTACTACAACACATTTGTTGATGTTATGGAGTTTAAGGTAAGACACTTTAAATATTGTTCCATTTATGTGGTCAATTATGAACTGCCTATGCATCAATGGGACATTTGCAGGATTTGTTAAAATTATTTGTTCAGAGTCTTGATTGAAAAAATATGGTTAGAAGCTGCGGTAGTGATCAAGTGCAGTTATGTAAAGAATGTAGTATCTCTTACTTTTAGAAGTTGTGTTCCAAAAGTTATCAGCTTAAGTTCCTTCTTTTCCAAATGCATCTAGATGGTAATTATGATATTCTTATTCACAGTTTGTTGCGTCTCTGTCTTTTATGTCTGTTTCCAACTTTTTTTGGTTATGTCCCACATAGTCATCTCCACAATTGTGATGCCCATTTATGTCATAAAATTTCATTACTTTAAAAGAGGAATTTCATATTTACGTGGAGGAAGTCTATAATGTCATTTCCTTGGTCTACCAAGGCTCCAAGGAAATGACAACATGAAACAGAAAAAGTTAAAGGTCAATCTAAGTACTAAGGAAAATAGTATTAGGAAGTTCTAAAAAAATCATGTGAAATAATACTCAGACAAATTCTAAACAAGAGTATTCAACAAAGAGAGGAGAAAATAGAAAATTGTGATATCAGTTGATTTGTGCCATTTGTATGGCAAACAAATGTTCAAAACTAAATAAATACCTGAAATGTTCAGTTTAGTTTCATTTATACTCGGATTTTGCACTTCTTTTGGGAGTGTCACAAGTGGTCTGTGGCAACCATCTCCGCTTGCTTGTGCCGTCAGCCACACAGCTACTTTTTGAACATTTCTTTGCCATGGACATGGCATTACACTATTTGAGTTCAACTGGACTGTTTGAGCTCAACTGGAGATGTGAAGAATAATGATGGTTAGTGTGATCCTTGTGGTTCATTCCTGGTGCAGAGAGATTTTATAAAAGCCACCAAGTTAGTCAGTTTATTCTCAAGTCTCTGCTTATAGTCACATCCAGTTGATTTCTGTTCTTCAGCAGCAAATTATTTACAGCACTAAAACCACACTCAGCTGAATATAAAGATAGGATTGGTAACAATAATTTTCTTGCAAAGTCAATAATTTTCTTGCAAAGTCTTTTATACTGAATAACCAGTTTTGGTTTTCTGGGAGTTTTTGGCACTGAATACCAATCCATATACAAATAAAACATACTGCTTTCCTACAGCTAACAAAGACATGTAACTATTTCAAAGAGATCATGCATGTAATGTACACATCTTCACCTCAAGTACTGAATGTATACTGCAGTTAGCAGATTAATTAGTGTGACTTCTAAAACTTAATTTGTTAAAATAATTTGTTTTTTTAAATTGTTTGAGAATTATTACTGTGACTTCTAAAATCTTTTAGAAACAAAATTTTCTTGTGGTCACACAGACTGCACAAAAGTAAATCCAAGTGGTAAAGTTGCAGGAAAACATGTTAAATTCTAACACAGTTGGCTTTCACTTTTTTCCATGTTCTTCTCTTACCTATTCCATGCCCAAGTTTCTCCTAAAAGTTTAAACATTCTTAAAAACAAATTAACCATGCATTTAATAATATTTTTATGGAGCTTTAAGGATAACTCTGAGCTTTGTGTTAAGAAACCAAATCAGAAATTAACATCTTCCTGCTTGCTGCATGTAGAACTATGTAGGGAGGATTCTAAGGAGCAGTTCTTGGCTGGTGTTAATATACGTTTTTACCAAAAATCGATTTGGAAACACTGGTTATAATGTTTTTTGCCTGGAAAGGGGTTAAAATTAGGGTCCTTTCCTGCCAAAGCCACCTGGTGACTGTGGATGTTGCCACAGGGAAAACAACCAGTAATGAAAGTGTTAAACTGACCAGGGCTTAAGTTTATTTATCTTCGTTAACATAACAAACTATCAGCAAAATTACTTACATCAAAAGTTTCATCTACCTGTCTCAAATGGAATATCATCCAATGACATGATGTTATAATATTTTGCCAATATAATTATCTGTAACACTGAGCTGCCAAGGTTAGATAGTGACTGAAATAAATAAGCAATGAAAAGCTTGCCACAGCAACAAGTCCACATTCTTTATTGCTGTACAGCAGCTATTTTTCATCACAGTTGTTCATTGCCTGTGATTAGAACTCCAAGCTAACACTTAAAGCTAGATTCAAGAAAAAATTTGTGCGTGCTGCTAAAGCCAAAAGTAGAATGGAATTATTCTTAGCTAGAATAAGTGCAAAAATTGTTCAAACAATAAGACCTTGCAGAGAAAACATCTGCAATTGTACCTTAAGCTTCAAATTATTCCCTTAATTCTTGAGAAATTTCCTCAAGGATTTTAAACTCATTCCATAGTGAGTCAAGTGGCTCAATTTGAGTATTGCTTCTCTAACCCAAATTTAAAGACTAAAGTTCAATGTGAATTTTTTTCTGTTATCTTTTTGTAACAAAATGTTGATTTTTTCTCTGAAGACATTTTTACCAGCCACTAAAAACCACCAATACAGATCATTCTTAGCTTCCACCCCTTAAACATCAATCAATGGGGAATGACTGGTCAAGATCATGTCAAAAACTTTGTGTCGTTAGTTTGTAGCCATTTCTATTACAGCTTATGATTCCTACCAAAAAGTATTTTTGAAATTAAACAGTTGTTTTAAAGGAAAATGTTAGATACCCAGTAGGGACCCGATTTCTCTGATTCTAGGGACCCGATTTTCTTTGATTCTAGGGATTTGAATCGGTTCCCTAAAACACCTTAAAAACCCTGGATGAAATATCAGTGACTCAGAAACTTATTGCATCTTTGTGTTGAGGTAAATTTTAACTTTTATGTATCGTCTATATTTGAATAGATATAATAAGGTCATTGCACTTTGTAGCTATATCATGCTAAATTAAACAAGCAACGTTTTTCATGATCTGACTATCGGAAAGCAATCATATTTTTCTGATGCATGTTTGATTTAAGATTGGTGGTTTTAATTCCACAGCATGCATCCATGTTTGTTTTTAACCAGGTTAAGTTATATTTGTACAAGTATGGATTTTCACCTGAATATGCGTATCAGCACTCGGCATTCATGTGAATAAGGTGTAAAATGTCTGATTACCAGTTGAATTGGCAAATACATAGCCACATAAACATGTTTAGCTGATTCTAAAAAACATGTGTAAGGAGGCCCACCCACTGATAAAACTTGTTATTTCATTTGGTAAATTTTACAAATCTATCAAATAAAAAGGTTGCAGGAGCAAACATAATTGTACAAATTTAAGGTTCCATTGAAAGAGTTGCAAAAGCATGTGATGGCATTGGATTGTCTGTAGATTTCTTTTTCTACTCCTTATGCTTCTATACAAAAAATTTATTTGAAGATGTATTAGCAGAAAAGTACTTACGAACTTTATATTCTGCGACTGATCTTGATTCATCAAGAAGTTGTGAGAAATGGCTGTAAAGAGCCAGTTTGCCTGTTCACTGGCCAAACTTTTGGGGCATTCAAAAAGTTTCAAAATAGATGTTTTGTACAAAATATGGGAAACCAATTTATTGGAAAAAGTGTGTTGTTAATAAAACTCGTTTCTCTTTGACTTTTATATTTTCAACTGTCAGTTAGTATTCTACACCTTGAGGTTTTGTAAAAGACACCATTGGCATTAGCAGCAATATTGCAGTATAAAACTCAGTAGATGATTTGGTGCACTTGCATAAGTTTGCAGCTCTCCATTTCTTGAGGCTAAATACTGTGACCATTGTACAATCACATATATTTAAGAGGCTGGATTAAGCATCTCATGGTACTATGCAGGTAATTGGATTCTCTTTTGTGTGGCTTGTATTTAGTTTCCTCTGTGCTGAATGATGGAGAAATCTCATCAGCTGATTTTTTTTTCAGGACCACTGCCTTGATCTTCTTGGATTGTTTGAAAGCATGTCTGTGCATTTGGACATTGTAAGTTAAAACGTTTCTGTAGCCTTATTGCCACGTGCCAAACTGTCGTTTTTACCGGCTGTACCAAACTGTCGTCTTTAACAACATCTGCCTTCAGCTTTTAATTAATTAGTGGTTCGGTATGTACGTAGATTTATGTAGCATGCTTGTTTTTTTGTTGGGTTTTAATTGCTATATCTGTGTTGTTAATGGACATCATTAGTGTTGTGACGATAACAATAAAGAACTGAACACAAAAGGAACATGTTGCTTAAATAAACCTAGTCGTTGAGAAGCATGAAGAATGCGGCAAGGACGGAATGTAATTCAATGGAACTAGGCGCTGCACTTAGTCGCTAACTTACTCTAATCAAGCAAAGTAAAGCTTCATGCTGTCGATTCAACTACGCAGTTAAAACAAATGACGGTGAATAGCGACCACATGGTCTTATAACTCTGCGCTACCTCTGTAAAGCTTATTAGGCAAATCTTCAGCAGGGCGTTATGAGGTACGGCCAACTCTAGGTCTAAATCGTAGCAGCAAGAAATGTCGTGTCTCTCACAAACATTCACGATCACGTCGAATAACACGAACTTGAGGAAGAAAGATCGTGGTGCCACATTCTTGATGCATTGCACCAGACACCAGGGCCTTACTTCGCGTTTCCACACGAACCCAAGTACCTGGTGACGTTTCCAGAAGCGCTGTGCTTCCACGATCATGGCAAGCGCTCGACTTTGCCATTTCATTAACTGGTAATAATACCTTTTGGCCTTTGAAACGATAAGTGTCGCGTACACTTTGTGGACACTGACCTTTCCATCGAGGCCAACTTTTCATCACAAACTGCATGAACGTTTGCAAAAGAACGTTCTGTGCAACAGATTGTTTGATCTGCCTCCATTTATCTGAAGTGCTCAGGAGGTATTTTTTATGATTTCCTTACAAAAATCGGCTGCATGATCAGCACAGTTTCTTCCAGATCCTATTTGAATAAGAGCTGATGATGCCTACCTTGTAGGCGAAATATATACTCTGTAAGATCTTAGTATCTGATACTTTGCTGGGAAAGATTTCCTTTCGATAGACAGTTTCTTCCACTGTCGTGTGATATGAAGCCGCTTTTTAAAGACAGTTCACCAGCTATAGTTAATGTCTCGAAAGGTAATTAAAAAATCCTTCAAATCGCTTCGCGTCGTGCACGTTCATGGGCCGATGCATAAACAACACTTGCAAGAGGATCTGGATTAAACTCTTTGTTACTTAATAATTGTCATATATAGTGTATGGAGCTTATGTCAGGTGCATTTTCCTTTTACTGTGATTTTCTGCTGTACATCATAAGTGTCCCCACAGCCGAGCAAACAAGTCATCTGCAGCACTTTGGACATCACTCAAACCTTGTATCAATTCGTGCTGGCAACCTTGGTATTCCCCGGGAGCAGGTGAGGTGCCAAACGCCATTCGGAGAAAACGATGTCATAACGGAGTTTAAAAAAGCTGCGTGAATCGTCGAATTCCACTTGCCCCACCCATCTTTGATATCTAATACTGAAAAAAAAAACGTTAGGCTTTCGCTAAGTCAGGTAAAGCATCGTCCATGCTATGAATAGGGTGGTTTGGTCTGCGAATCGCGTTTTGTAAGTCTTTGGGATCTAAACACACGCTTAGTTAAAACACTCTTACCGTTTATGACCACCACCATGCGGCTGACACAATCGGTTGCATTATCAACTGGGACGGTGATAACTTTGGCAGTAAGTTCCTCTAACCCTCCCTTCAGCGCAACCGGAACTTTCCGTGGCGCATGTTGCTCATCGATCGATTTGATGCGATGTTTTTCGAATAAGCTTCCCAAGGTTTCGCACACGACTTCAAACACACTTCTCACAGTTCACCGGCAACCGGCATGCAACGTCATCAGTCCCAGTTGTAGACACGCACCGGTAGATATCAAGGACTTAAAATCTTTCAAAATTTTAAATTTAAAGAAGAAAGCTTTTACCTCTGTATTTACAGGAGATACAGCTTTGCATGAGCGAAATCACTGTTGTCTTGTATATCTTCAGCTTAACACGACTTTTCTTTATAGAAACTCTCTCACTTCCCATTAGTTTAGAAAAGTTCGCGACGCGCAGTGTATTTTGTCCGGCTCAGCCAGCTGCACGTCATACACAACATTCTTCGATTTCTTGTCTGGTTGAAGTGCGTGCGGAGTTGACTTTGCAAACCTCGTATGCTGGATGTTGGTTTCTATCAGAGACATGAGAGCGGTCACAGTACTTAACAGTCCTTGACCTGTTTGCTGGCTGTTTTTTTGTCAAATTATGTATGGCTGATTGCAAATCCCTTTGCTTTCTTCATCTTCCATTGCGGTTGACATTTGGTTCCACCTCCATCCGATGAATGCAATCTCTTCAATGCGCTTGTTCACAGTTACGACATATTGTTACATTACATCGTTGGTTAAAGTGAGCTCGCGCTTGCTGAGCAATTTCCCTGATTCGCTTTTTTTGGTTCCAACACGGCCAGACCACCTAAAATCACAATGAACAAAACTAGCACAAAGTAATTAGATCCCGCAGTTGTTTGCATATCGTCCCGTTGACTTCTTGTAAGCAGATGTTAAACATATACCGCTCATACGTCACGGTCTTGGCAGGCATAAAATGTGCCTCCTGTAAAGCATCGGAAACACAGCGTTTGCCGCCTTTATGTCGACACACTTCGTAGCTATCTTTGCTAATTATTACAATAAAGATAACTACTCGCACGGGCGTGGGCATCTTGAGCAAATAAACCCGACGCAAATTTAGTAGTGACGCCATTGCTCTGTCCAGTTTTCAGCGACATTGCCTTTTTAGCTGCGATGGGGCGGGTGCAGATAGGCTGTTCCTTCGTCGTTTCAGAGTTGTTCCACTGAAAGCACCACCACATTTTTGACTTTATGTTTTCTTTTATAATGCCGAACTTGCATTGTTGCGACATTAACAATAAGGAATTGAACTGATTAATTGTATTGTTATTATTATTGAGGTTTAATTGACACTGTTGGTGGCAAGGTTTTTGTGACGCCACGATTGATTATTTTTATCCGTAATACATTTATCGCCGTGTTAGATGGGCCATTTCTGTTACTCAAGTTTAGCCAACCAAAGTTCATATTGATGTTCCCGTTACACCTCACAATTGGATGAGAACGTTAAACTCAAGATTTCCATGAAGCGACAAAGAGATACGACAGATCGATCGCAAATTTTGAAATACCACTATACAGAAGGGATATTCAGATAGCCTGCGTCTACCGAAAATCCTATTTTACCTCCGATAGAGTCGGTAGTCAGATACTCCTATTTGAAAACTCAGCCAAGATTCTTCTATTTGAAAAATGTCAATTGGCCCATTTCTCTCTTTGGCCAATGGTGCCTGGTTCCATAAGCATTGCTACATCAGTAGTGGTAGTTCTAAGAGTGGTTTGGGTAATTGGAAATGGGTTTTGCTGATTATATTAATACAGCAGTGTTCGTTACTTAATTTTTGCTAATATTTTTTTCTATTTTGGTTTGTATAGACAGTGAACTATGATCTGACTGCTGGTTTTCTGGAGCTACTTAGCCGTTTCGTGTCTTTGATGGTACTTGTGTCAAGGATAGATGATAGAAAAGCCATTATTGGCATGTATGATCATGCTCACGACATGATTCATGGAAAAGCGTAAGTTGAGTTTATGCGTTTATTATGTGTATCTGCTGTTGTTACAAAATTGTTTATCATCATTCACCTGATCATCAAAGCCTCGAAATAAACATTAACAGTTTTTTGACGGCTTCTTTAGTCTGCCCCGATTTTATCCTCTGGTTTATCGAGAGCCACTGTAGGAGGAGCAGTTCAGCAACGCTGAGGTTAACTCGCAAGAAAGGAAAAAAATCTGAGGTTGAATTTTTGATGTTGAGGAAATGCATGACGTATCGTTTAACCTGAGCTTTTCTATGTTTCAAAATTGTACAAAACTGAATTACAAGAGTTGTATAGGGTTAACTCCTTACGTCAAAACCACCTGTTACGTGAAGTAAGACCAACATCGTAAACAATCTTTGTCAGGTAGAAGGAGCGTATCTGCAAAAAAGAAAGCTTAAGTGATATGGGTCCAATTTCAGGCCTACGTAAGGTTTCTCCTTGGCTGTGAAAAAGATGATTTCGCTTTCGAGCAAGCAACAAGTAAACACAAACAGAAGCTATGTCGTTCACAACATTAAAAATAACCCCAGTGTCGTTACAAACCTCTCCAGCAAACACCTATCGAATTGTTAAATTTATGTGCTCAAAGCATTATTAGGCTTTGGTATCTTAACTGGAAAATACAATTTTGTGCAATGCAAGCGAATATTGAAAACTTTTACCAGGATTGTCGACCATTTTTGCCACAGCGTAATAGATTTGGTAAACTTAAATATGGCCGACGAACCAATATGGTAAACTTAAATATATTTTTTTTCTACATGAAGAAGTCAGGTGTCATGGTACTTACTAAAAAGAAACTTTTCTTGCTCTCAGCCAAGATACTTCTATTAAATGTATGTAAACCAGATGAAGGAGATGGTGTTGCGGTTTTTATTAGTTTTGTGGACATGCTAACGGTTATTTCAACTGTTGATCAATGGTGTTTGGTGATTAACATTACTCAATTTATACCTTTTCAATTACTTATGCTAAACAGACAACTCTGCTGGTAGTTTGTGGCACTTGTTGCTACTTTTACAGAAAAAAATGTTTTGTTCATTCAAATTGTTGTGAAAACATCCTAATCATTCGTTTATCGGAGAATCTACGGCTAAAAGCCAGGAATTGGATGATCTCCCCTTTTAAACAAGCTTGTCATTTCGCTTAAATTCAGATTGCTTTACTGCAACGAACGGGTAAGGCAAGAGGAAATTCGGGTTCATTGCTGTTTGCTGCTTACCTTGATAAACTCTCAGCTTAGCTGGGCTCAACCAGAGGGAGGCAGTACGGGGAACTTCGTTGTGAATTACCTAATGTTAGCTGATGATGCATTTATGTGTTTGGTCCCAGCCATAGTGATCTTCAACACCTGAATATTTACTGTGATTATGTTGCTGAGCATAAAACTATGCTTAGCTGCAGCGAGACCAGTCGGTGGAGATTTTTCCTCCGATAAAGTAAAAACATTCTGCAGCACCAGGTATTTCTTCTCTCAGTGGTGCCTCCGCATTGTTTCAGTGTTACTGCGTGTCGTTTCAGTTTAGTGTGCGCGTTCCCAATAACCCTGGTTGCTTCTCTACTCCTACCTCCATGATATGTTATGATTAGGCATTCTTACTTGTGTTCTTTTAGTAAAACATTTGGTACGGACCATGAGCCTGAACAAACATGTAAAACATTGCTCAAAACTGCTTCCAACGGAAGTTGCAGCCAAAGTACAGGGTGACCCAAAAAGATGCGTACCCATATTTTGTTCGATAAAAAACCCATTTTTTAACGAATGTCTTTTCTGTTGCAGGACGTGATAGGTGA
>JGI24021J15306_10010493_pt1 | contig 11494 bp, 10 predicted proteins | sample Ectturendosymbi1_FD_15306 | JGI IMG/M metagenome (IMG submission 15306)
TAAGTATAGGAAATATATGTAGTAATATGTTTGTCAAGAAATGAGTACTGGAAGTGAAGCTCATTAAAACGATTAATCACAATTCACACGCATTTACTTTTAAAACTTGCTGACTTTGCTATTGATAAAATCGGGTGCTGGAGCAACTTTTCAACAAAACTTTCCACTGGAAATCTGTATAGAACAGCACAAAAATGTTGATTAAAAACGAAGTCCAAACACTACATTTGTAAGACAATGCAAACACCACTGATTCCCTTTTACAGTGAACTTTTGTGCATGATACTTCCTGTTCATCATTCCAATAACTCTTGAAATTGTAATTTTACAAGTTGTTTACAGTACAACACTTGCAGGCATTTACCGCAAACAAAGAATACGGATCGGTTTTGTCAATCTTTCCGATAATCACAAAACATCTACACAAAAGTGTGTATACATCGGTATTGTCAATCTTCTCGATATTCACAAAAAATCTGCACAAAATGGTGTATAGCTCGAAAATGAACTCTTCGGTGGCTGCAGCCTCCCGTTTGGTTGTGAGCGGCGTACGCCACTGCGCTTAGATGCTTCGTATTACTGGGCTTATAGGTGATTGCTTCGTATGCTGCGTTAAGATACTTCGTTTAACCTATACTGTACTTAGACCAATGCTTAGATGCTTCATATAACTTGGAAAATTGATGGCGAATATCAGCAAGAATCTATTTATATGACTAGCAACGCACCTGTCTAATAGCCATCGAACGTTTTCTAACAGAACCACGACCTTACTTTTAACTTTTTCGACATATCGACGTAAGATACTCAGTCAATATTATTATCTTTGGAAGCTTTTCGCAAACTGATATGATGCTCCATCACATCTCTCAAAGCCTTATTGATGCCTTCTTGAAACAAACTTGATAAAACAAAACAATCCGTTTTTTGCTTTTACTAATTTTGAACGTAAGCATGTTTAAGCTGGAGACATTAAACAATACGCAAAGAAACCTTTGAACAGCCGAGTCATTGGTCCCTTTCTCGCATGGTTCAAAGGTTCCTTACGACGTCATTTATTCATTGCGTTTCATAACAAAAAAAGTGTACGGTATCAATTCTCAACCTCTTGCAGTTTTAAAACTCTTTCCCTGAGCATATCACATTTGCAAAAAATCTTCCAAAACAGCTGCCTGTCATTTTCAAAATCAAAAAAACGCAGGTACGAAAATTTTGCTTTCTTCCTTCAAAATTAAAATTAGCCCACAAAAATTGATTTAACAGCTATAGCTCCTTCAAAACACATTCGGGCGACAAGAAAGCAATCCCAGCTTCACAACCAAAACCACAAGTTCACAACAAGCCACGTTCACTGGGTCGCGAGAAATAGCCTATGGTCATTGACATAGGCGTACGGAAAAGAATTTTACTGGGGGGGCGGAAAAAATTTGCCCTGAAAATAGCAATTTGCCCTGAAAATAACAATTCGCCCTAAAAATAAACAATTTGCTCTGAAATTAACTTTTTAGTTTAATCCGAATGAGGCCAGAAACCTCATGTAAATCTGTTCTATACAGTTTAATTCGTTTATAACAGCCTCCTCTGTAACGTCAATTCGCACATAACGTTACATTTTGTTTGGTCTCGATGGCATCTTTATATGCATTTCAAATCGCTGATAATGTCAATTCGGCAATAACGTTCTTTATGCAATCCCCTGGAGGTGCCGTTATAGGCGAATTCTGTAGTTACCTTGCTTGTTAACTCAAAGGGGTGAAGTTCTTTGCATGTTGTGTTCTTCCAGACAAAAAATTTTACGGTAATTGCCTTTACTGATGCAAATATGTACGCGACTTCGATGACGCAACGTAATGTTTTAAAAGCGACTGTTCCGGATCGTATGGTCTGACTCCCTAAACCTACCTGTGTTATCGCTGCTGTGCGCTTGAGCAAGGCACTTAAAGATGCGCACTCAAAAGAGCCAAGCAATCTGCACGTCCGTGCTGCCCACTTATAAACTCCTGTTGATCCAAAAAATCTATCATCTTAGCACCCTGCACCTCTACCCAGCGAAAACAAACATAGAAAGAGTTACCGAATTCTTAAACCAAGCTGATGAACAATCGACATCCGATTGCTCGATTTTTACAGAAAACGAGGGCTTGGTCCAGATCAAAGTCACTATAACCAATCACGACGTTGGTCCTGATTACAAACTACACTAGCCCAAATTACACGGATCGTCCCCAAGTGAATATACACTGTATTGAAAATTTTTTCACAGTTCACGATTTTTGAGCAACTTCCGCTTGGCCTGAAAATTTTCACTGTAGTGCATATATTTTTCACATTCAGGATTTTTAACAACTTGCGCTTGCCCTGAAAACAGAGTTTCCCCTGAAAATTTTCGTTGTATTGAATGTATTTTTTACTATTCAGGATATTTGAGCAACTGCGCTTGCCCTGAAAACAGAGTTGCCCAGAAATTTTTCACTGTATTAAATATATTTTTTAGGTTCAGGATTTTTGAACAACTCGCGCTTGCCCTGAAAAACAGAGTTGCCCTGAAATTTTTCACTGTATGGAATATACTTTTTAGATTCAGGATTTTTGAGCAAATAGCGCTTGCCCTGAAAAACAAGTTGCCCTGGAAGTTTTCACTCTATTGATATTGAATATACTTTTTACATTCAGGATTTCTGAGCAACTTGCGCTTTCCCTGAAAAACAGAGTTGCCCTGAAATTTTTTACTGTATTGAATATACTTTTGACATGCAGGATTTTTGGTCGCCCCTCCCTACCCCCCGACTCGTACGCCTATGGTCATTGAGCCCACCCTGGTCAAAGATCCCACATCTCACCTACAGATTTACTGTGTAAACTGAATTATCATGATTGTTGATAATTGTGTTGGTTAATGTGACTTAACCGAATCAGTGTGCATATAAACGTCGCTCAATCATGCAAGATCTTGTGGTTTGTTTCTGGTTTGATTTATGTGGTTTAGTCATTCTATATCGTTCGGAACTGACCAAATTTAAATTGATTATCACAATTTTTGAGCATAGTTTTGTCTATTTAAACCCAACTCTCATAATTAATGTGTTTTCATATTAAATGCAGTGCTAGTCTAGTACTGCTAGGCATAGCACCTTGTACAGTAACAGTTGCGTATCAGTTGCTACACCACCACCATCACGGGCGTAGCCAGGGAATACTTGGGCCATGTTCCCCAAAATATATCAGAATAGTTTGCCCCCCATTTTAACAATTTTACAAAAATTTTACTACGGTTGAGTGAACATGTTGACGCCATTGAAACGCATAGCAAACTAGGCCCCTGGCTCTCATTTTCAAAAATGTTGGACACCCCTGCTCCAAATAATGCGCAGTGAAATTCAATAGCGGGCACTCGACATGAGAATTGATGCCATAAGTAGCCACTCATCCCATTACGCAATTTCGTAAATCCAGCAGCAATCAGCGATATAGCTTTAAGTCAAGCGACAACAACAATGTAACCATCTCAAAGCATCTTGCCAAACCCTGGAGCAAGGTCATCTTGGGCAGATGTCAAGTTGTGTTTTGCACCGGAAATAGTAGGTGCATTTCTCAGATGAAGCATCAAGGTATCACTATTATAAAATCACGCAGCAAATGTATAACTGAGGTTCTATCTTCTAGTGCTAAAGCGCATGGTCATGACAACTAACGAGTTTAAAAACATATCACTTTGTGGCTAGTGCTAGGTGTGGTGAAACAGCAAATTACTTTCCGACAAACTTGGGAATGAAGATGAAACTGTAACCACCATAGCTACTGACGGTTTGTGAGAAAATGTTCAACCTTCCCTATTAAATTGCTACTCACTAATTGAACTGCGCGGACTTTTAGATTGCCTGAACAGCAATTATCGGTTATGTTGTGAAGCTGCACGCGCCAATTACTTTCTCTGTGATCTGCAATAAAAAGAAATCATTTTCTTTAAAATTGTGACTTGCCTTCAATATAAAAGCTTTATCCGACAACCCGAACTTAAATCATATCGTTTGCAAAATTATAGCTGAGCACCGCCCATGGCGATGTTTCAATCCGTTTTGAAGTAGAGCTTCGCTAATAACTTTATAAAAATTAAATTAATAGCTTTGATCTGGAAACCCTCCTATGAAGGCTGTTAACCTTGAGAAATGTTCATTGTTGATTAAAATGAATGCTAATTTAACGGTGGTTGCTACTACCAATGTTTGAAAATGTGATTGTTTTGATTAACGTTTTTGTCGAACCCCAATTAATTGCCTACTATTGTTAAAATCATATTTCTGAAAGGAAAGAACAACCTTTAAGGAGTTTTTAAATTGAAATGTGTTTTACTTGATATAACATCGTTCAATTTACCAAAACGGTTCCAATAGATCTTGTAGTCCAGGGGTGGGCAAATAGCGGCCCGCGGACCAAATGTAGCCCGCCACAGCATTTTCTGTGGCCCGTGGAAGCATTCACGAAAATCTTCAAATCTAAAATATCCTCCAACTCAACACAGCAAACGCTAGTGCTGAGGCTAACTTGAACAGAGATTTGTTTCTATTTCCAGAAGTTATGGCCCTCCGCTGATCGCGGCCTTCTCAAAGCGGCCCCCGAGCCAAATTAATCGCCCACCCCTGTTGTAGTCTATATCAACTCAGGCGCGTCGCCATAGTTTTAATGAATGGGTGGTCAGACGAGAGGGGCACTAGTCACTATCTGAGGAACGACCAAAAAATTCATCTTTTCTTTCAGGCAGCATTTTCAGCGTTACCGTCTTTAACTAAGTTTCCCCCCCGAAAATTTACAAAGGTACCCCTATTCGCATACGATAATATTTTCAAAATCGAAATAAGGCACAATTTCGCTAAAAAGGGGTGCAATATGTTTGAAAAAAGATAAAATACTCAAAACGGCTCTTGAGGTCAGCGTTTTTATGAAACGCAAAATATTATTCCAAAATAGATTTTTGCGTTCATCCTGTATGGACGTCACTAGTTGATTTGTTGTTATTCTCAATGTGTAGATTTCTATTGGTTTTGTTTGCACTACAGCTGGAATCAACAGCCGCTTTCCTACAACGCTTTGGCATATATGTTTTTGCTTTTTGCATGCAAACTCAAACTTTCGAGAAATCTTGGGAGCATGCCAAAGATTTCTACTCATGTTGTGTCGGCCTTGAGAAAGTAAATGACCGGATCCCTCGGGAGAAGCTTTGTTGAGTGCTGCGGGAGTACGATGTTAACGGCCGCCTGTTAATGACCCTCAAGCCACTGTATTCCTGCTCAAAAGTATATGTCCGTTTCGACGGAGCTAAATCACAACCGTTCATATATGTGACGGAGTTAAATCACAACCGTTCATATAAAAGTATATGTCCGTGTCGACGGAGTTAAATCACAACCGTTCACGGAGTTAAATCACAACCGTTCAACGGAGTTAAATCACAACCGGGTATTGGACTCCGACAAGGGTGTGTGCTGTAACCGCTCCTCTTCGTAGTAAATATGAATTGGATAGACAGCCACAACCGAGTCGACCATGAGGACTGTTGCAAGCTGCAGGATCAACCGCTTACTTTTTACGGTCGATTTTGTACTGCTTGCATCCTCTGGACAAGGTCTTGAAAATATGCTTGAATGGCTTTCAGCTGCGTGCGACCAAGCTGGAATAAAAATTAGCTAAAAATTAACACTAAAAAGACCGAAGTGTTATGTCTCTATCTTTACAGAAACCTCGGACAGTGCGCACTGCTGGTAAGCAGCAATACACTGCATCAGATCAGTGCCGGATTAACAATAGTAGCAAATATAGCAATTGCTACGGGTCCCACGCGTTTTGGGCCCCGCGGTCTTCTGTAATAAATCTTATCTATCACATTATGTGTAAGATTTTTTTCAGTCTAAAAAGTCAGTATTTTGCTGAATTTTCCATAGGTAGTAAGCGAAGATTTTCAGTTGAATGCTGTCTGTGTCCAGAAATTCTTGTTTGATTCATTTTGTACGGGTATGTAACAAAAGCGTAAAATTGCGGTCAGCAATGTTGCCATTTTAGCTGATTTGCTGCTAAATCTAGAGGATTTTCTCACTGTTGGCTGTAAAATTGTTAATCTAGCAATTAGCTGATTTTCTAGCAGGATGTTACCAACCGTTTGGCAGATCTATCAGGTAATAATTGCCTGACCAAAGACTTGTTTTAACAGTTTTTCAAGATGAAAACTTTTACACCTTCTTCATCAAAAAATACACTTCTCTTCTTTGTGACGTTCTCAAATGGGCAACACCAGGACAAAGCACAACCAGCTGCCTGCAATTTTTTGGAATATTTATTATGATGCCAAGAAGCTGCTTCAAACAGGTATTGTATCACAATATCATGTAATTAGATGGCTTGGTGAAGCCTATATGATTTGCTTGTGTGCTTAGTGAGCGTGTGAGGTTAAAGGACAACATTGGTAGAATATGTTTTTATCCTACGACACAATATTTCCCAGTGGTTCAGTTACGCTAGTAAGAAGTAATGTCTGATAAAAACTACCACGTAAATGTAAACCAAAGCTGCCAAAAGCTTCGACATATATGGTTTCAAGATTCAGAACTTAAAAGTTGGCTCAGTGCCTACTGCCTATCCTGCTGATCCAAGGAAAGCAATTTGCGAAGTTTGCAATAATGCAATGACTGCGAAAAATTGTGAGCTTAAAAGGCATAACTAGTAGCAAAAGCACTCGGATAAGTATAATGAACTTTTTTGCATGCTCCTTAGTGTAACAAAGTTTTCAGTTACAAAGATCAATCTTAAAAAGGTGTAGGACTGAAGCTATGCTTAGGTTGTTNATTGCTGAACATTGTTCTACTCATCTACAGTACAAAAACATGCAACCATTTGAAAAAGATCCTCAAAAACTATGTGTCATACAAAAAACGAGGGGACCTGCAATTACGTTGCTCAAAATGTTGACTGAAAAAAATTGTGGGCAGAAAAGTGTGGTGGCCAAGACCGGAATTTTCAGCCCATACATATTGACAGCGAGTGCAAGACGAAAAATTAATATATTGTAGAACTCTATAGGTCTCTTTTAATCATATTAAAAATAAAAGTTGTTTTAGCAGAATTTCACTGCTTTTAGCTGAAAATTTGTGACAAGACTTTAGCAGAATCTAGGAGTTTTTGTGACACAATTTAGCAGATTTAGGTCACAACCAACTGGCAACACTGGCGGTCAGAGCAATGCACTCAAGACTGTCAAGTCACGATGCGAACTGGTGAGAGCATGCAGAGAGTAAAGCTAGTATCACGGATGCCTTGCTCACACACTTAATGTTTTAGGTGTTGAGATTGTTTTTTTAACTTAGGGCCCCGCGCTCTTGAAATGTTACAGGCCCCGCACTACCTTAATCCGGCACTGCATCAGATAGAGAAGTTCAAGTACCTTGGAGTGGTAGGGACCGAGTTTTTTTGGACAAGGGGGCACAGCATCTTTTGTCCCCCCAAATTGTGTGATAAAAAATAATGTAGTTGTACAAATTTCGTGGTTACATTGCTGTTGAAACCTCTCATCAGCGTGAAGCCGGAGAATAAATAAGAAAATGGACATGATCATTGAATCACATATAGACACAGTGTACAGATTTACAATGTAAAATGAATAATCATGGTTGTTGATAATTGTGTTGGTTGATTTGATTAACCGAATCAGTGTGTACACAAATGTCGCTTAATCATGTGACTTATCCGTGTCGTCTTCTTGTGAGTCGAATTCCTGGGCTGGTCTGTAGCCTGCAATATACATTGAAATATACAGTATTCCGTGAAATGGAACCAAATGTAAAGCGCATGTTTGCAGTTGGGAAACTGTAGAGGCTACTGTAAATATCACCTGCCAGTTCTTGTGAAGAAGAGCGATCCTTCAGTGCTCTGCGCATGTTGAAAACATGACTGCGCTCTACCATGTCGTAAGCAGGGGTGTAGTGGGGCGGGAACACGTGGGAACGGCGTTCCCACACCTTTTTTATATTTTGCTTTAAATTAAGTTGGAAGATGTTTCAAAATGGCTATTTTTTTGGATGCGTTCCCACACCTCTTTTGTCAGCACTACATCCCTGGACGTAAGAATGCCTAAATCATGTCGTTATTTGTCATGTACATCGGGATATATTAAGTGAATTATCCTGTCAAGATATTGCCAAGGAATTTGTGAGGTCCAATGATACAAGGTGCCATGTGTTTGGCAAAATTTAAATACTATCCCGATGTACATGACAAACAACCGTATGATTTCGGCGCACTTTTGGGTCATTGCAGGGCGGTTTTCAACCTTTTTTCATGCAGCGACCCATTTTGCAACCCAATTTAACTAACGACCACCTTCGGAAAATTTCCAGTCAGGTATATGTAATGCATAGTTGTGTTTTCATAATAGAAAATCACAATGGCTAATGGTGAACAAAGACTCATTTATTAAATTCATGCACATGGCAGCATCAGCGAGAGAGACCCGTGCTGTATACAAATCACTCCACTGCATAACTCATTGAAAACCAGAATAGTTCCCAAGTCAGCTACCAGAGATGATCGGATAGTGGATTTTTACTATCCGATCCTATCCTGTTTTTGAAAAATGATATCTGTATCCGATCCGAATCCTGTTTAGGTTGAAATCATACTATCCGCATCCGAAAACTATCCGAACGTGTATTGTGATGCACAATATACATTTTTGTGCTGTGTCTATTTTGCCTCATGAGGCAATATAACTGCTGAAATTATATTGCCTTGAGCTGAACAGGATTGGTGGAAGTAGTCACATGACAAGTTTGGAACGCATGTCCTGTTTAGTTGACCATGACATATGTAAGGTAACAGCTCAGTTCCTGCATGGATGATGGTTGTCATGGTTTCAGGGCTGGCAAGGAGTTAGCGGTTTCTTGTTTGCATTAAGTAAACTGCAGGCTAAACCCTAACTCTAAACACTGAGCCACTAAACCTAAAACCAGACCCTAAACATTGACCATAAGCCCCGATCGTAAACCCTAACCACTAACTCTTAGACCCCATCCAATTGTCTCTGCGTATTGTATTTGTCACAAGACCACTTCAACCAATTGTGTTGAAGTGAAGGCAAAATTGTTCCAGCACAAGTTTTACTCATGAAGCAGAATAGACACTACCCAGGTCTGTAACCAGGGGACACCAGGAGTGGTGAAGATTTTTCTGAGAGAGGCCCAAATTTTTTGAACTGCATCCAATAGTTTTGAACTATGTCCAACACATTTTTCCAAGGGTGGCGAAAAATTTTCTAGCGGGGGCTTCGCCCCCCTCACTGGTTACGGTCCTGACACTACCTGAATGCGTTGTGCCACTTTGGGCCCTGTCATGCTTGTAAACAGAAAGTGTGACATATCTTGCAAGCTTAAGCTTGACATATCGCGCAACCTATGTACTTTTCTGAGTCAATAGCATTAATAAGCACGCTGAAGTTTTGCCACAGCCCCGATATCATGTGGGGACTTTGGTAGGCTTATTCCCTCCGAAACAAAGCTCCAAACCCCCCAAATTGAAATATGAACCACTATAAAACAGTGATGTTTGTTCAAATTTCAGAATGTCAAGCCCCACTGCATAAATGTAAAGCCCCTTATAGAAGACTTTCTGGTGACGGTTCTGTTGCGACACCAAGCTTTTCATTAGCCATTTCTTTGGTAACAATGGTTAGATCTTAACACCAACCATGAGTTCTCATTCATAATTTTATTTATTAATCCTACCCATTGTTGCACTTTAACGAAACCTAACTACCATAGCAATGCTAGTCTACAAAGCAAACAGCATTCAAAACAATACACTGGCTTAAAATATGTCATTTATATTGAAATGACCCACTAAAGTTCAGTCTTATAAGTCAACGTCACAATACAACAATTTTTCACAACACGTTTAAGAAAGAAAAAAGCTATCTGGCCTGGTATCATCCAACAACCAGTCAATGCAGGCTCACGTAGAATTGGCGTGAAAACTGCAAGACCTGGTGTAGACTACAGACCACATTAAAAGAGGTAGAGCGCTCAAGCTAGTCTAGAGTCTAGACTACAGATCACAGTACGCCTACACTAGCTAGCCTTAGCCCAGGTACGCAGCAAACAACGTCCTTTGAGTTGTTGCTTTTTTGAATTGTTGTCTCGCACACACTGCCTACTCCCTAATGTAAACTGAAAGAGCCCTATCTTGCCACACCAGGAACAGATTCATGCTGACAAACTTGGCGAGTTGGCGTGTCCAATTAGCAGATTTAAGAGGGAGAATGGAATTACACTGCGGCACAGAGATTACACCATAGACAGACTCGAAGTCATGGCACAGAAGGCTGGAAAGATGCCTCTGAAGATAATAAATGAAGGATTGTGCAATGTGCAACTTTTTGCAAAAGTCTGATCCTCGAAATATCGATAAAAGCGTTTCGGATATCCGGATCCGTATCCGGTTTCGGTTTGAAATCAGTTTTTGGATATCCTTATCCGGTTGCAAACTCACTATGCTGCCGGATATCCAACCGGTAAACCGGATAGTGATCATCTCTGTCAGCTACCGTGTTCAGATATCTAATTTACAAACACAGCACACTCTTACGTCACGAAGTTATTCGTGCGTTGCCAAATGCAGGAGTACTCTGTACTCTGCAGAGGTGAGCGAATATTGATTTTTTAACTCCTGATCCATATCCGAAAAAAGTTTGCATATCCATATCCAATCCTTACCCGAAAATTTCTGAAATCGGGTATCCGATATCCATCCCTATCCAAATGCGACGCTGGCTAAATACGCAACAAACCGGCAGTGGTTTTAGGCCCGCCAATGGACCTTCATTTTTGAAAACTTATTCATCCGTCGCCGGTAACATGACACTAATCCATTACAAGTGTGCAGTAAACTGCACTATGCTTGGTAAAAACGTAGTAAACCTAACCCTTTAAACCTAAACCCTAAACCTGAACCTAACCCCTAAACCTAACACTTCAACCTAAGCCGCAAATCTGACCACAAAAGTTTGGAAACTTTTGAAAAAATAAATAAAAATTGTACCATGAAAAGTGCAACCCCTAAGCTACAACTAAAACCCCCGATCGTGGCCAGAGTCAACGTGAAAACCATTTACACAGTAAGACACGTCTACTTGACTACCATGACAGTGCTGCTAATGTTGCAAACAGCGTTTTATTCTAACCATGTCAGTGCCAGCAGACCTATAGCCACTTCCAAAAAACACCCTGTCATTTTGTAACCCAATCCATAAAAATAATATCACATGTTGTGCACTTTCAATCGGAAAAACAAAAATTAGTGTGTATTTTGTCGCCAGAGGTATAGCCCTGCTGTGGTCATTTTTCCAATTGAACTGTAGTGCATTTGGCTTTGTCCATTTATAACACTGAGTTCCTGGCACTAGCATTGGGTACAATGAACCTGGTCGAGTGGGAATTCTTGCTGTGCGAGTGGTCGT
>JGI24021J15306_10010494_pt1 | contig 11494 bp, 8 predicted proteins | sample Ectturendosymbi1_FD_15306 | JGI IMG/M metagenome (IMG submission 15306)
GTGGTTGAAAACATGCGCGCTCAAGCAGCTCGGTGAGACACTCACGGTCGTGCTTGAGTGATTTATGGGATTCCCAATCCAACGCGAATGCGATAACAGTGCAGTGTGAAGAGGGTAATTTGACTTGCGCCGTCACATCTCTGACGAATTTCAATATCAAGAAGCGCAAGGCAAAATATTTAGGAACTGATGGTTCAAAGCAACACACCCAGAACTTGTTCGTTTGCAATTACGATAAATTAATGTTCGCGATTTTCTTGAATTGATAGATTTGACAAGCATCAATTTAATCGAAATACCTTATTTTTTATTATGGTCGTTAAATATACGACCAAGTTGTAAGAATTGTTGCAGATATTCATCAAAACAACTTTAGTTTGCAATAAAAAAATAAAAATTCATTTATTGTTTCACTTCAGATAACAATGATGTGTTTTTCAACTTGTTTTGAAACTTGCTGACCTCGATCACCTCCGCGAGTGTCCCAGCAATCCGAAAAACCAACAGCACATTGTACAAATGGTTGCCAATAAGCAGATGTCAGCGAAGAGTCAAGGAGCAATGGGGGACTCAACTGTGCAGGGTAAGATTACTACTTACAAGATGCAAGTTTTGTAATATGAAGCAATCTATATATATATATTTTTTTTCGAACGTGAACCTATATTGAAAAACAAAATCTATTGGCGATTGGTTTGTGTGGGCACTGCAAAGAATAAAGAAGTTTAAAGTTCCTTTTTTCTATCAAAGCAAGCACTGTACCTTGGAACGTAGTGGCTGTATTTTTCTGGAAAAGGTAAGATTTTTATCAATTGTTTTCGTCAACTGGTTAAAAATCAGTTCGCGTTTCAAGGAACACGCAAAAATTTAATTCATGGATCTCACACATTTCTCCGTGCCCCCCTATTTTCAACCATGTTCAAAGCCATTGAAAGGATGCTTGAAACACCCAGTTATTCCAGAACACTCAACCTGTGTCCTAACGAAATCCTTCCACACTGAACATTTTACTGGAGATCTTTCACAAGTCAGCTAACTTCCTCAGTACAACAGTAATTTCTCTATACATTTTTTACTTTTTTCCCAGAGTCTTGAAATGTTGCTTGAAATCCTGACACAAATCACTGGACTATGACACACGAACACGAGCTAATGGGACATTAGGATGGTTGAAAAAATGGTACCGTTAAATGACTATGTTTGCAGCCTTTAAGTATTTATGGCTTTAGCATTGCAAATACAGAGTCAGTTCACTTACATCATCGTGGAGCAATACCGACTTATTCACATAACGACAGCTGGTGTTTTTGAGGTTTTCCTGCACCACATATGGCATATTAGGAAAAACTCCGTCCAACTGAGTCAAGGTGACTGTGATGCAATTGCAAAGTGACTTCTTTATGAGCAGTCGATTTCTCGCGGACCATCTGACGCCCTCCGTGGAACACCCGTTGAAAAAGACGGACTGAGGCGAGGGGCGGATCCAGGGGAGCGGAATGGGACAGTTCGGCGCTGCCGTTTCGGCGCCTCCGTTTCGGCGATGAAATGTGAAATGTGTTTTCCTTTGAAATGTCATCAAAGTGCAAAAGTTCGCACTGCCGTCATGAAGCGTGCAGGCGCAAGATTCTGTGTAGCACTTGTCCCAGATCTTTCCAATTATGCTGTATTTATTGTGATTCATGATGTTTACCATGGATTTCGAAGTGCCATTACTTCATATTCGTACACCGGTAGGCAAGTGATGGCAAGAAAGTACGATATATTTTTAGCTTAGCTGTGAAATGCAATCAAAATGATACTTACATGAAAGATCAAGCAATAGATGCTGCCCAGGCTTAACTTTTGTGTAAAGTCACAAACGCCTCATGCCAGCAAAAATAAACGTCACAAGCCACATTTCGTTACACACGTGGTCACGGTCGCACAAAGTTCTTCCAAAATCCTGACGGACGGGAACCTAAACTGGCCACTGGGGCCATCAGGCTGAGAACAAAAACACTTATGAAGCAAACATCCTTTGTAGTCTAACCTTCAAAGTATTTCAAAAACACAAATTTTATTCGCATAAAACATTTGCGACCACCATCGCCGAAACGGTAGCGCCGAACTGTCCTAGACCGCAGGGAAGAGCCTTTTGGGCGATCGCCTCCCCTAAAACCCAAATAGGTAACTTTATTCTCATGATTTTGTGCAATTCGGAAAACAGGATTTGCGATAAGGCCATGTTGCCGTCTATTGTTTTGTCACAGAAATCTTGTGAAGTATATTTCGTCTCTCTTATAGTAGTGAACGTGCAATTAATCATTTGTGACATTCCGTTCAACGCAAATTATGAAATGCATTTTAACCAACGTAGGTCTTTGCTAACTATGAAATAACGCAATTGATTATCATCATTGCAGAGACGCCGGTCTTGAACCATTTTGTAGCGGTTGTGGGTCCAAGGAGGAGGAGGCGATGGAAGAGGTGTAAGGGAATCTAGTATTTGTAGTTTTTGTACACTCCAAGATCAGACGTCGTGCAATTGATGATCTTTATTTTTCGTCAACTTGCATAAGCCCAAACGGAAAACAAACAAAAAGGCTTGCGACGTCTCGAAAAATGAAGAAACAATGACGCTGGCTGTCACGCTGGCTCCCACACATACATGCATTCATTGACTCTCACCTGTCCTGCTCGAGTCGAAGTGTGTGTCTTAAGAGGCGCATCACGCCACCGCGCAAGGTGCATTCGACAAGTGCAATCCACGCTTCAATTAGACTGTGAGTCGAAGCAAGGCCCGCTACATCTTGTACAATGGCAAGTTTTTTTAGGTTTGACCTTGGTGACCTTTTGAGAGATTATGAAATCATCTGAATACCGAGATATTCACAAAGTGAGGTTTCAACGTATATTTCTGGTGATTATGCACAGATCATGCAGGTTCCATACTGTATTTTGAAAGACCGTTGGAAAAATTTGAAATCGTTTCGGTCCCTCACATCACCTTTCAAAAACACTGTACAACGGTGTGGGTAGCAACTGTTTGAGATATACCAAAAACTTTACAATCACTTTGGCTTTCACAAAATAAAATATGTGATTCAGGTTTTGGCTATCAGCAAACTATATCGGGATACAAATTCTCTATTCTGCTTAAAACAACAAGCTCTTAATGAAAAACCAAGCAGGTATTCTTAAGCACGTCATAGCATTCCACAATAATGAAAGTTTTCTCATCTTTTACCATTGGAGGAATTGTGTCTGTCAGACAGGCTTTTGATATCGCACTGGCAAAAAATTCAAACGAGCAATTCCGATTGTGGCAAACCTTCGATACTTCTAACCGAATGGTTTCCCCTGCGGCGAAAAGGAAACCTAATTTGTAAGTGGTAAATACGTGAGAAGTCATTTGAATACGATAGCTCAGGAGCTTATGAGGAAATTTCCAACGGCAGTAAAACTGACACTGGCGTTTGAAGCTTCAACCAGAGAAAAGATTTCAAATACACGCGTTTTAATCAGTAGTTTTGGTTACACTGAAAACGAGTGTTTTTGATCTTCTCACGTTTTGTGCGGACTTCGCATATTTTGGATGCGAGTGATCTGGATATTCACAGCAATCGCATACGCCATTCTTTTCATTAATATGCGTGAGATGAAGTTCAAACACTCAGGCAACACAACGTACGTGGACAACGACCTGGCCAAGGTCGGGTTAACTTTCACCACACTTGAATATGGCAGTCGGAGTGGTGGAAAGTGTCTTAAAAGTTATGAAGGTGGATACATTTGAAAAAAGATGAGCAGCTTACGGCAGCGGAATTGTCGGAAAATATAGAAAGCTGTGTAAGCTGTCTGGCATTTGCTCTTCACACTTTCTCGTTGATGGTTTACTTTGCTGTCCTATCAACAGTAGACTTGACTGTTACCCATCAGCGAATATTTCCACTAACGCCGATAGAGCGTCCTCAACTAGGCACGCTGCAGAGTGCGATGCTGATGCTGCAGGTCTACATCACCGTTGTACGTAGAAAATTGTATTTTTTCTTCCTGAAAATATTTCTCTTCAACTTCTTATCGGGAGTAGACGACCAACAACTCCAAAGGAAGCTGCAGGGAACGCTTCTCTTATGGAAGCAGAAACGCAGGATAAACAGAGAATACTCTTGAAGATGGACAAATTTCTTGATCACGCAGTGTATGTGTCCTGCATATCCTTTTCCATAACGATTTATTAATGTGTTTGTTTAAAAAGTTTCTCTGGATTTTGTAAGTTCGACGTCCAATTCCACTTTTGCAAAGCCAAATGTTCGTTGTAGCACGTAGTGTGATACCGTTATTCGAATTCTTATCACACCTCCGCAAAAAATTCGTACATGTAGGTCACGTCGTTCAGGAGTAATTTTAGATAAACCCGGCCAAGCTACGTTAAGCCTGTTATTGTCTTACGTACCAGAACCTGACAAAAAACTGCAGTTCCGATCGTATTACAGAACAAAACACCAATTTTGAAGAAGCACTTTGTTACTACTCGGTGTAATATGAAAAGGAAAACGAAAGCACCAATACATATCTTCATATATTATCCTCAAAAGTTTACGTTAAACGGTGATGAAAGGGAATAGACGAAGTTTCGAGACAATCAATAAAATACAACCAACAGCAAGTCTGCAGAAGCAGTTCAGACAGCCATCACAAAAATTTTTTCAAAGTCTGTGAAAAAATTGGCATGCTTCGCAAATTAATGTTCCTAACGAAATGCGTCTCCATGAAAAATGTGTATGTACTTCTACTTGGTGAAGAACATCAAACACAATGTCGAGTTTTACCACGTCTTTTTGGAAATGATATTCTTTTTGTTTTGAAAAACAGTACGATTTGCTTCTGCACGTTAAACCTCATCCGAATAATTTCGAATATCGGAGCCGAATCAAACTTTCAGACAGAGATTTTAAATAATCTATGAAGCGAACGACATATTTTATATGCGCTTGCTACTTGAAATATGTTTTCCCTTTCGTTGCAAAAATTAACTTCCGCCCTGTGACATCATATCAAAAACACTTGCAATTCTATTCTCTTTTTTACAAGATTTCATCAATGTAAAATGCTTTACACTGAAGTTGCCCGAACGCATTAACTTTGTTACTCTAACAGTCGATTTAAGACTTGAAAATCGATACTACTGGCAAAATTAGCCCTTCGATCAGGCTGGAAGAAGGAACTAAATTCATTGCAAGAAATACAATTTTGAGATGAAATTATCCATCAATTTCATGTCGAAAACTTCCAGTACGGCATTGTGAAGGTTTTCTAATCCATAGCAAGCTTGCTGCTGCAAGACTTTGGAACATGGCCTGGAACTTTAACTGAATAAAGCAGCTGACAAATAGTCATTAAATCTTGTTTATGTGAAAATGCTTTAGCAGGCTTGAACACATGAAGTGATAATGAATGTGTTTTTGTAATTCAAGAGATACTTTGCATATAAAGATCCTTAAATATATGTTAGTAGATCGCACAGGCAATATCACATGATCACTTCGGTAGCATTGTGCCCGCGTGGTCGAAAATACAGTAGCAAAACATTTTTTTTTTAATTACAGAAGGTCACTTCTGAATTACTTCTGGTCTTACAGAATTACAGAAGGTTACTTCTGGTCTGGTCATCTCAGAAGGTCACTTGATAAGTCGCATACGTAAATACCCAAGTACACGGAAAGTATCATACAACGGCTCTTTTACATCGGTTTCAAACCTCGTAATCAGGGAACCATACTTTTCAAGCGTAATTTGTTCAACATCGTAATCGTTAGCTTAAAGCCTTCGTCTGAAATTGTGTGAATGTCAATGTTAAACTTATCGCACATCAATCGTAACTTGAAACATCGTGTTAATGTGCACAGATCAGATTGTTCAATTCCCAATGCAACAACCGTTAAGAAACGTAATTATTTAATCCCGTGGGGGTTCAGTAGACCTATTTGCTATTGCCTTCACACCCTTCCAACCAAATCAAGGACTTTCGTCGGAGGAAGGTTTCTTCATCCGGAAAACAACATTTTACGAATATTATTGAGTCAAGCCGCCCAGGGCCGGCCTAAAGCCGATGCAACCGATGCAGCTGCATTGGGCCCCGCGCCATGTTGTTTAGGTAGATTGTTCATTTTTTCCAGATAACCTTTGCGCTTGAGAATTCAGTAGAAACGCCATATGAATTCCATTGTCAACAAAGAACGCTCTCATCAGAACTAGCAAATTTCCTCTCGAACGTTAGCAAACGTGCTCAATTCTCGTTTTAGTGCTGCACGGTATATCTGCGCTCTACCACGATCGTAACACGGTTGACTGAACACGATGGCGTCATAAAATCACTGCTCAAAGGGGCCCCGCTCCTTGGTCTTGCATTGGGCCCCGCACCTGCTAGGGCCGGCGCTGAAGCCGCCCGATGCCCGCAATTCTTGCTTTCAACTGGCTTCTGGCTTGTTAAACAGAAAACCTAGTGAAGACAAGTTGACAAAAAAGCGGGATGGACTTGGCTACACTACCTACCTGCAGATCGACAAAGGACACTTTACTTAGGACACGATCCTGAATTTCTATTCTTAACGGAAATTACAAGTATTTTGGACCAAATCACAAATTATATACACAAGCAGGCTTAGAACCCCCAAAGCGAGAAGTTTTGAAATTCGAAAAGGGCTCGAAACCAAAAGGGGAACAAGTTTTTCCACCAATGGAAACAAATTTAGCTCGAAAACAAAGTTATCATTTTTTGACGAATCTCCTTCCAAATGCGACATAGTTGAACGCATTTTCAATAACCAAAGCCATCACTTTGAGGCTGGCACAAGTTTCCTGGTAGGCATAATCACCGGAGCATTTGTACAGTATAAGCAAAAATATGTGCTATCGGTGTCGATGAAAGAAATGTGATCGTTGAATCTTCAACACTGTTGCAAAATGCAAAAGCTATTGTGTGCGGACTTGAGTTTTCCGAAAAACGCAGTTTGTGCTTTGTTTGATCACTTGACCAACCGACCAAGAAGAAGATATCGTGCGATACTAAAATTCAGGTGCGTAAACAAAGTGATGTTGTTCTCAGTAGCAAAGTGTGCGGTACAGTGGTACCGGTACAATGCCAAAACTGGGGTTTTGCCTCCAGATCCGGGGTTTTTAATGCTTTTCTTGGTTTTCTTCTGACGATCCGTGTTTTAAAGATTTGCAAGCGTAGAGGTGATTTAATATTAATATTAAACTTTTTATTTCTAGTCTCATCTTTCATTGTGTTGTTTTACCTACGTGTCTTAGTCTTCAGCGTAACTGATGAACAAGCAACTGATACCGGCTAAGCTCTATTATTAGCCAGTCCAATCAGCTCAAGTGACAGAGATACTAATGAAGCAAGCCCAAAGAAAAATATGAGATGATACGCACAGCAATTTAAGGTAGAGGGGTTGAAACGGCCAGATCTCAAAGATTGGCTACAGCAGGACAGTAAGAATGAAGATTTTGATTATTGTAAATGCTACCAGATCACTCTTAGAATTAAAACAAGCCCATGATACTACGACATAAAGATTCAGACAGACACAAAAGTTCATAAGCAAAGTTATATTCACATGCACATTTTATGACTTACTGATGCGCATATTATAGAAAGATTCACATGATTTTATTTATCTTCCTGCCTGGGGTTTCTTTTCAAATGTGGGATTTTTGATGAGTCTATATGGAGTTTTTCAAAAAATCGCATTGGCAGCCCTAGTGCGGTTAAGGCGATTTCATGACAGGAAACACGATTTCTGAGGTAAGTCTGTTACAATCTTGCGTCCTTGTGCAGCGGGAGACATGCTGGTTATATCAAGTTGTATCAGGTTGTGATGCCTGATTAGACCAAGTTGTTTTTGCAGACCACCGGTGGCATACTAGTGGGTTGTATCGGAGACGAACACCCTTCAAAACATTGTTTCGCAAAAAAACTTTTCGGACGATGTCATTGTTGGAGCGTTTAGAACGATCTTGCTCTTCCATTGGCCCCCGTTTTTCCACCCAAATATCAACGCTTCTAGATAAGACAAAATCTACCCTAGAACCTTCCCTTAATTGCTAAAAATATGCTTACAACTAGCTATAGAACACGCGCAACAGCGAACTGAAGCGCTTTGGAAAGTTAGGCTACGAAGTACACTTCCGTTATGCATACAATCTATCAGGATAGGACATAGGCGGATTGTGCGAAGGGTCTATAATCCTTGGATTCCACAATATCCATACAAGACCAATGAAAATAACAATAGCATTTAAATTGCATGAAACAAAGGAAGTCTATTGACAAGGAGATGGTGGGTGGTGCATTCACGAGTTTTGCTCACTAAGTGGTTAGTCTGTCATCGTCATGATTCTCTACAATTCAGAACTTGTGACGCTCACACGCATACACAGTTGTTGAATATCTAAGTAAATTGGTCTTGAATGCCACTTACTCGTGATATTACCGAAGGCATAGCCACACTCAATTACCGTTGAAACGTAGCACTACATTGCAGAACATGAATGCAAGTCGAACACAATTGCCAAATGAATTTGACAAATGCAAAGAATGCGATGCTACAACATATTCCGCTTAGTACCTGGACCAATGAAATTTGATTACTTAGACTTGGACTATACCTGGGTTGTGACAATTAAACGAAATTAGCTCGAGACGTCCGGTCAGTGGTACAAGCCGTTTCTTCGCAATTTTGCTTTCTGGTTTTATCTCCTGTGCAAGCATTTTACTTTGGTCTAATCCAAGAAATAAAGTTGAAATGCATTATAACCCAGTCTTCCCATCAGCTATCCTTAAATAGAGGCCCCACTTTTGTTTGCTACGCTTTTGGAGAGTTGAATGGACACAGCTCACAGTGCTTCTACTCTGGGAGACTTGAAACCCACGCGTAAACGGAACTTTTGCCACAAGATATTGATTGGAAACTGTTTGACATCACTTCACTCACAAGGAATAAGCGAGAAGTAGTCGAGAAAGTCAAACGATATTCTCTGGGTTTTGCTGCCATCTCATCGACTAAGCGTCATGGCTTTAATACTTATAAATTGGACGATTGGTGGAAATGTTTCCACTTCGGCATTGAGCCAGCAAAGTCTGTCAAAGCTTGGGTGGGGATACTCGAACCAGAAGACTGTGTTGATGAATGGATCCCACTGGGAAAGTGTGCGTGTTAAGGTCGGTGTTTATAGACCGCTCTATGCGTTTGATACTAGGTATATGACTCAAACTCAACTGTAACCGGAAATCGTGGAAGAAACTAGTGATATCCTGCAAAGAGTTAAAGCTAACAAATACACGATTCTTAAGTGAGACTTCAATGTACACATTTGAAACACGGTATGGAATGGTATGATTGATCAACATGGTGATTCTGACGTAAATGATAATGGAAGGCGGAAGCAGGCCAGAAAAAAGTAGGGAATTCGGGAATGTCATTCCCAGGAAACCTTACATTCTCGTGAGAAATTTTTCACAGCAGCACTATAGCGTTTGGAAAGTTTTATCCAGTTAATAACAAATTTGCGCTTAGCGCTAATCGACTTTCTTCACATGCTGCTCGAGTCCAATTGTTTTACTATGCGTGGAGCTTTTTTCTAAGCACCGCACTCACAGCTGGGCATGATGAGTGGCTTGAGCGCAACATGTCACATAGCTCGCTTTCAATAGTCGAGCCGCTTAATTCAAAGCGCACTCCCGTCATCATGAGTTATCCGAAGGTCGAGCCATTCTACTCAAAGCTTATTACACCCTCCACAAACTACTCCCTACTCCATAAGTTCTCAAAGTGCTCCGTAAGGAGCCCCAGGGCTCCGCGAGAGAAACCTCCGGGCTCCGCAAGCTATTTGTTTTTTTTTGTTTTTATTTTTAGAAATTGATTGTGGGGTTCCGTAAATTATGGTCAATCTCTTCATAGGCTCCATAACACCAAAAGTTTGAGAACCCATGCCCGACTCCCACCACAAATCACCATAGCGTAAGCACTGCCACTGGGATGTTGCGTCATGCCAAGCATCCTATACGTCAGTTGGGTGGGCCATGTAATCGAAATCCAATGGCAATTTAGTCGCAATGTGATCAGAGAGGGCTGCGCAAGCTCGGTTTCATTAGTTCGCTGTTGGCCTGATCGCTAAAAATAAGCTTGAAGCGTTTCTCGTCCGGTGTTCGTTCAGGCATTTATTATTTAACCGTAATTAACCTTGTGCCCGTGCCCCACCAATGACAGCAATGTGTATTGGGTATTATTATTAACGACATCGCAAGAGCGCTAACATCAATCCTAGTGTGGACTGACTTGACAGCCGTTATAAATGAAATAAGTAGACCTGTGCTGTTATGTGATCAAGACGATCACTCCTTACCCTTTGTCAGTGTTTAACCGTAGTAGATTGCAGAGTGTTTCAGACATCAGCGCTGACAAAAAGCAGCTTGAAATGAAAACCGAGCGAGGTGAATAAGTGCTTCATGACGGCTGATGTATCAACTCTCAAATGTTAATAACTTTTTTTTAGAAAGACAGCAACTTCATCTGCAGCTTATACGCAACACTTTTACAATAGTGGAAAACAAGTTTAACAGAACTCCACAACAGCTTGTGGGCAATCAAATATATATATTCCCAGGAAATTTCAGTTTTTCTGGTACTGGGCGGGAGGCTCCTGCTGCAGCACAATGCACTGTGCACCATGAACATTTTTTTCAACACAGATATCTGCACATATACACCTGGTGCAGATATTCGTTCGGTTAACGGTCACCCATTGATTTGTGCATAGTTTCAGCTTACTCGTTCCAATCAGTGTTGGACTTCGTGTCCAACACTGGGGTGTCGGACGGTTGACCGATCACCACCTGGGTGGGGTCGGACGGTTGAAGGGGTGTCCGACGGTTGACCGATCACCACCTGGGTGGGGTCGGACGGTTGAAGGGGTGTCCGACGGTTGACCGATCACCACCTGGGTGTTTTGCAACCTACGTCTAGAAACAACAGGGCATACACGAACCTGCAAGACTATAAGAGATCTTATAATGAAAATCACGGCCGATGAGAACGATACAAGCGACATATTGCAAACGTTTCGATAACAAGTTATCGGGTAACAGACATTGGGTATCCAAAGTCCACGACGTACGATAGAAAAGCGCTTATTATCTTCGTTCGACAAATACAAGCAATGTGATTCTCGTACTGATGTAACACTTGTTCACCCTAATCGTCGCCATACTCGTTTCAACATGTCGGTGAACCAACAGCACCATACGCTCTACGCAGAGATAGCTATCTCTGCACGCATTTAGCTATCTCTGCGTCTCTGCGCGGATTTAGCTATCCCTGCACATATATAGCTAAATTTGCATACATACAGTATATAGCGCTGAAGCGTGTCGGAGGAAAACATGGTATCCTGTCTGAAGAAAAACTTGGTGTTCTGTTTCAGTAATCCAGACAAAAGCTAGGCTACT
>JGI24021J15306_10010496_pt1 | contig 11491 bp, 3 predicted proteins | sample Ectturendosymbi1_FD_15306 | JGI IMG/M metagenome (IMG submission 15306)
AAAGCAGTGGTCGCCGCCATGTGGCCCGTGTGAATTATTTCCAAATGTTTGTATTAGCTTGAGAATATTCTTGACAATTCCAGCTACAGTAGCATCTGCTGCAAGATTTTTCAGCAAGCTTAAACTTGTAAAAAATTATTTGCGGTCTGCTATGTCACAAACTCGACTTGTTGACCTAGCAAGGTTAAACACTGAGTCTAGCATTGGTAGACAAGTTGATTTTGATAGTGTTATTAGAAATTTTGCGAATAGGAATACTGTACCATAAAATCGCTTATATAATAGTTAAATGATTTTCTTTCTAATTTTTTCCTTGATTAGATTTTACTATGAACACTTAAAAGTCATGTTTAAAAAATGGTAATATGGTCACATTTCTGGAGTACCGTTATGTTTTAACGTAATGTTTCATATGATCAATAAACGAGCACTTCTTGTTGAAGTATGATGCACATTAATCAATTAGCCTCAATTTTTATTTATTTCAAAATAATTTTGCAAGTCTTAGAGGCCCCAAATAGGTTTTGTTACGCCTAAAAAATTTCTCTTGGAGGCCATCTACTGGCTCACTGCACCACGTAAATATACATCTGTCATATTCTGCTATCAAGACTAGCGAAGAAGAGTCAACAACAGATTTCACACCAAATCACCATAGCTATTTGCATAGGTGGCGGAACCGGGGGAGCCGCATGGGCCTAGGCCCACCCACTTTTTTTCTGGGGGGCCAGGCCCCCCCACTTTTAAATTCTGAATTTTACCTAAATAGGTTTAAGTTACACAATTAGTGTTGGGTCCATTGTTCGGTAAATCTTTTAATGAAAAAAATGTGCAGATAATTGGCCGTATATCGGCAATATTATTTGTAATTTGGCAGGATTTTGTAAATGTTTGGCAGAATACACCGTACACAATCTGGTCACTCCAGGCCCGTAACCAGTTTGGGACACCAGGAGGGGCGAAGAATTTTCTGAGAGGGGTCCAATATTTTTGAACTATGTCCAATAGTTTTAAATGATGTCCAACACATTTTTCCAGGGGGGGCAAAAAATTTTCTAGGGGATCGAAGCCCCCCCTGCTCTCCCCCTGGTTACGGGCCTGGGTCACTCTGCTTGGGCTTGCTTACCGCATTGGTGTTGTCGAACAGCGTTGCCAGATTGTGAAATACTACACAATTTTTGTAAAATGGTGTAATTTTTCAACCTCGTGTAGGAAAAATTTCGTGCCACACCATCGAGAAATTGGTACAATTTGATGTATTTTCAAGCGTATTAACACTATTCTAAATAGTCAAATTTAGCTGAATCTTATACGCAAAATTACAGACGTGACAGATCAATATCGATTGTGTTTCGTTTTGCACTGCATTCACAACATACTTGGTATCTTTGCAGACAACTTGCTACATGTGCTTTGTCTTGTCTTTGCATTTTGGTATGTAAAAGTGTGTGACGACATGGATGTCGATGCCCTTGTAATTGAACTAAAACCATTGAAGGACATATCATTGTCTTTTGCACCTGATACCTTCGAAACTGTACGTGATGTCAGCAAAGCTATTACCCCTACTCTAACGCATGGGCATCGGAAGGATTTTTTTCCAGAGGGGGCCATCAACGGATTTTTCCACAAGTACCCATAAAAGTTTTTCCAGGGGGGTCCAAAAGTGATGACATTTCATTTTTCTTTCTAGAAACTAAACAAAACGACCTTTTTTGCTAAAAATGTAATAGAAAAATGTCAAATTTCAAAATCCAGGGGCAAGGCCTCCTGTTCCCCGCTCCCGACGCCCATAATCTTAGGGGAATTTACACGAGCACTGTACGATTGTTACGGCTGTACTTGACACAGGGCCGTCGCCAGCGTAGGGGAAATGGTGCCCGGCCCCTCATTTAAAATCTGTGCCTCCCATTTCATGTTTGGATCCCCGGTTGCTGCATACATCCAATATTGTATTGAAAATGTGCTCCCCATGCGGTTTTTGCCCCCTGCTGCGAAATCCCGGCGACGGGCCTGACTTGACAGTCCAAACGTCAATGCTACAACAGAGCGGTCATTTTCGTGCCTTCGAGGGCTGAAGAACTACTTGACAAACAAACTTACCAAGAGTACTTGAACCACAGGATGCTTTTGCACATTCACAAACACTTAATAGATCAGGTTGATCTCATAGCAATACTGCAAGAATTCACAGCAGGCAATGATCGCAGAATTAAACTTTTTCGGAAATAATTTTGTACTGTAGCACCGTAACATCTATTGTTACTAGGGCGCGTTCACAAATTGCGTCATCAGAATTTTAGATATATATTTTTTACCGCATCGTCATTGTGAAAGCCCCTCCCGCCCCTAACTGATGATGTAATATGTGGACCGATGCTCCCTCTAAGGTGCGCATGCGCAGTACCACCAGACTGTCAGCGCAGTGAAATCTCATTCTCGCGCACTTGCAATATGCAAAATTCGATATTTTTGTGTACATATCGCACTCATGCTTAAACGCTTCACTAGTTGTGTGTCTATGGTTGCGCAATTGCGTGCGAACTAAATCAAAAATTTGCTCAGTAAAAAATTTTCTTAGAGGAACACTGATGTGGACGCTCCCTTAGCTTTGTGCATGTGTTGTGTTTGTGTGCTTACGTGTGAATGACTTTTGTTCAAGACCAAGAACAACTAGTTACATTTATGTGCTCAAGTCAGCGTAGCGTAGGTGTAGTGTAGATAGGGGTAGTTAAGGGCTTATGAAACATTGCTTACACATGCAGACAAAATTAATGACGCCATTTTCAATCATTGTGACGTCACAGTTTTCAATTGAAACCACAAAAATTTTCCATAATTTTTGACGTGCACTTGTGCCCCCCCCACATTCAAAATGGTTCCGCCACCCATGGCTGTTTGGTGACTAGTAATGGTTTGCCTGCTAATGATTTTTTATATTTGCTCTCTGAAATTGTAATAAATGTGATATTAACAAAGTTTGTATGCTGCGCTGACAGTGACTTGCTGTACATTTCAAAATTGAGTCCCTTCTACCTGGCTTCGTATACCCACTAGCCACAATGCCAACCGTGCTGCGCGAAACATTGCGTTGTTGGATAACACTCCATTGCGTGATGAGCGTGGGGTTGATCACGTCTTGATCAAGTATGTTTCTATTTGGTTCGGTAATACTTCATGCAAATAATCCTCTCAAAAATGTCTCATCTGACTTTGTACTCCTTTGCAAGAAAGTGCGCCCTTTCATTTCATTCAGGCTACACCTCAGCTCGTGTTGTCCGCATTAACTGGCAACTTTGCCAACAAAGTTGGATGCTTTAGTCGTATAGTTTCGCATTCAATCGCAAAAAGTCACGTTAAACCTTGGTCAGTGAGAGAACAAGAAACTACATGAGTCCGACTGTTTCTTCCGTTTGTGTTGGAATAGTTGAGATTGATATAAAACACCAGCGAAAAATCTTAACAAGTTTTTGCGGGGGGGCCATGACCTCTTCGGGCTCATTCCGGCTGCGCCTCTGAGTGAAACAGCAAAAAATTTAACACTACATTTGATAAATTACTTTAATGTTTGCATGCTTACCACAGTAATGCGCTGCATTAAGTATACAACAGCTTTCATTAACAAGATGATTGCGATAATCAGATGCAATCACTGCAATTGTATGTTACCGGTCTTTAAAAAAATTTCTGTGGTTTTTACCGGTTCGCTGGTATAAAGAGATTGAGAACCACTGCTGTATATGACGCTCAGAACTCTCTTTTCGCATTCTATTCTCTTCTGTATCACGTGCACATCCGTCATAGGAGGGATTATGATGAACAGAAGGCAGTTGTAGTGACGAAACATCATTGCCAGGATTGCGAAAAACGCGAAATGTGCTATTACACGAAAGTATCTCAGAGGCCTAGGTAACCTATGTTGAAGTGCGGCTTACAATCAAGGGCGGCTAACAATCGAATAAATACCGTAGCTCAAGTCAAACTGACCAGCAATATTTTTGACACTGAGTTTCATCAGTGGCCTAAACATGGGTATAAGTCGCCTTTGCATTTTTGAGTCCGTGGAAAGTATACATCTAACGTGGAACTATGCCTGTATTTGTATTCAAACATTTTGGGCAAGTGTTGTGGCAGCAGCGTAGTAATGGTAAAGTTCACTGAGCACTTGTACAAAATGATGGACAGTTTGTAAAGTGTCTTTTCCAAGTTTCCATTTACAACTTTACTTGCGCGAAGATTCAACTGATCTTTTGATGTTTTAAAGAATGACCACCAGCAGCGACGGAGCTGATAAGCATTCGACACGTGCTGTAATTAATGGCTTTGCCCAAGTAGGTTTTGTATGTGGGCGTCCAGCAGCTATTGACATCCCTCAACTCGCTTGAATAGTTCAAGGCATCTGCATCTAAGCTACGTTTGTGTAATGTACCTCATCGTAGCTTTCGAAATGTATATTGCGGCCAGATCATTAAACAATCGTTTTTCAGACGTAAGTAGGGTTGCCAGAAGGCCGGTATTTCACCGGCCTAGCCGGTATTTTACCGCTAATTTAGCAGAGGCCGGTACGAAGTCGGTATTTTGAAAATCAGTGCCTGAAGCCGGTATTTTGAAAATAAATGCATTGGAGTAACTCCAAAAAGACCTAACGCAGAACTTCTCAAATCATAATGACTCTAGTAGTGAATACTGTCAGGACAGTTCCTTCAGCGAATTTCATTTAAGTCCAAAATGGGGCAAATTATTACTTGTAACTTAACAATAGCCTGCTCATTATCTCTTTGGTTTGCCCTGTTCCTTTGTTTCGTCATACTCACCATATTCCGTCTTAAAACGTGATCTGGATGAGCATTTTTTTGATCATTAACCGTGAAACGAGTGCAGGTGGGTTATTGTCTGAACTACTGCAGGCTATTGCAGAAGAATGCTGGAAAATCATAGAAATGGACAGGAAGAGAGTGACATTGTAGAGACTAGTGAACAAAGGCGTAGCCAGGGGGGCCAAAGGGGACATGCCCCCCCAAAGTTTTAGAAAATATAGTCATTTTGCGCTTTGAGAGGCGTTTTTCCAAACAAAATAATATTTTTCGCCTAAAATCAGACATTTTGAACCCCCCAAAAATGTTTGTCCCCCAAATTTCTGGGCTGGCTACACCGCTGCTAGTGAACCTTGAACTCCACTGCGTAGAAAACAGAGATTGAGAAATTGTATTCTTAGCAATTTTCGTTGATTCAGTGTTTTCTTGAACTGTTTTTCGTACAAAGCAGTTTTAATTGTGAATGTGATTAAATGTACAAAGATTAATCTCTCGGAGAAAGTTTTAGCTCAATTATTGTTGCTATCACCAATGGCAAAGCTATGGATAGGCTGTATTTGAATCCGCAGTGTTCACTAATAACGACGACAACTTGGCCTACGCCTTATTTCTCTCATTGTTTCGATGATAAGATTTTTGTCGTTTTCAGTAGTAATAGAGAATATTAATCTTTCAAAAAATAATAGCAAGTAGGCTACTTTATTTTCGCAATCACGTTATCTACATTGAATCGACGCATTGCTTGGTCAGCGAACAATAATTGACTCAAGAGACAGGAAATCAACAGGGAGGTCATCTCTCACCCAGTCTTAAAGGTTCCAGAAGGTATCGAGACACTTTTTGAAGAGCTTCAATTGAGCTACAAAATGTTTTTTGCAGTCTGAAGTGAACATCGCACGCACAAACGTATCAGTTGTATTATGGTATTCATACAGGCCATACTTCCGCTTACGTCCATTGAAAAGCAACATCAAAGTGTGCGGAAAGATGTTCATTTCTGAATATGATATACGACACGTAAAATTGAATTTTGCAAAGTGCTGTCTTTTTTGAGAGTTTAAGAACACGCTTCTGTCCACAACAAACCCTGTAGATATTGTTTTTTATTTAAAAGCAGGTTAGTTTGCTAACGCTTGGCCTGACTATGCTCATAAAGCATACTTTTATGCACTGTTTAAAAATTGTCAAATCAAGCATTCTGGGAGATCATGAAATAGAAAAGAAAATAACATAAAAAATAATTGCATTTTCAAAAAAGCGTTCTTTTAAAAAAATGCTATTCGAGACTCCGGTGCCATTACATAAGCGCTTCGGACACAGCCAACATCTGTCACTGCTGGCAAAATGACGGGTATTTTTACAAAACACATCTGGCAACCCTAAACGTAGCTTAAGGGTGAAAGCCACTGTTTTCAAATAATTTGTTTTACAAACAACCTCGGCTGTCGTCATTTTCACAGTTGAAAATTTGTTCATTTTTGTGAGCGACTTTATCTTTGAAACCAAGCTCTTTTTTCTGCTCATGCTCTGATTTTTCTGCAAAAATAATAACAAACTATCAAGTTTCATATTTAAACCCTTAAGCGCAAATGCGCGATTGCAGGTTGAGTATGTAGAGTTAACCTGCGATGCAAGCAACGTATCTTGGTTGAACGTGAGTGAAGCCTGTTTACAAAATCCGCATCGATTCGTGATGACCGCCAACTGGTTCACAACTTGTCCTTTGTGTGATTGGCGGGTGTCAATCGAGCATGGAAGTAAGTATGATCCGACAAAGCCCGACATTGCGCCAAAACGCTTGAAACTGTTGGTGGTTGAGATCGAAAAAATCGATAAAGGCCAGGAGTTCAACGAAGAGGGCGGTTGAACGTTTTGTTTTTCAGACATGAAAGCAGGTGGGATATCGTTGAGATACCTGCAAAACAAACCTTCTAGTTTCAGCGGGACGCTCTTGGGCGGCGCGTGACAGAGAAAGATGCCAGTAGGTGTGATCAAGCATGAATAGTTCGTTTGCTCGCCACGTTGTAGACATACGCGTTGTGCGCTTGCACCAAAGTTTCGACTGCGTGCTGTGGGGAGGAAGGTAATGGGGTGTGTTGTGGGGAAGAAGGTGGTGGGATGTGTTGTGGGGAAGAAGGTGGTGGGATGTGTTGTGGGGAGAAAGGTGATGGGGTGTGGTGTGAGAAGGTTCCAAATGATTTTAATTTCCAAGAAACTCCGGCTAGCAAAAAGTTAGGGCAGATTGCTTTTAGGCTATACGTTGCCCATAGACCAGTGGTTCCCAAACTTTTCAGCGTCATGGATCCATTTGTCGATTTGGCTGAAAGCTGTGGACCCCTTTTAATAAAACCAGATAGTACTGTTACGTACAAGTGGTTTTTACTAGAAAAGGCTATCATCCGCTTTGCGCAACAAAAATCACGAATGTTTCATGGAACTTATCACGTAATAAATTTACATTGCTGTGTATCAGTCGAAATGTTTAATGAATGGAATTGTAGGTAAAAGCGTTGCTAAGGGCGGGATAATTGCAACTTGCATACCTTTGGCAAAGTGAATAAACGTGTGGTGGTACACAATGGTCAATGGTCAATGGTTTATTGTTTCATATGACTCAGCCAACAAGCAGAAGCATCATAAAAGCCATCGCTGGCACATGAGCCAGATCTTGTGTTGTCCTGAAGCCTGGATTACAGATTCCATTCGACATCGTGTCTTTTCCAAACACTAGAGTCTAGTGTCTAGTGACTTGACCGTCACGGCGAGTACTTTGGTATTTCGCTATTTTGCTAATAAATCCAGTCCTGTCATTAACGTCCGCTTCGTGCATTAAGCTACGGCAACGTTTGACTTTCACGAAATACAAGACCAAGAGGTCTTAGCATCTGGTATAAAAACTGCTCGTGTGTATACATGATCCTTGACAAATGCTCATAGCAGTGCGACAGTTTTTCACAAGAAACTGTAAAACAACCTTTCGAGGTTTTTTATGTTTCAATGTGTGAAATCAGCTTCGGCCTCAGAGGTTATAAAACCCTTTTGCTAAGACCGAACGTTTCAAAGGATCTCAAAACACATCGTTGTGGCCTCCGGTAAAGCCTAAAAAGTTAGGAGTGCTGATTGTCCGCAGTTATATCGCTGCATGTAGGTGTGTCATATGAACGCCCTTGGTGCATTTGCAAAAATAGAATTCTGGAGACAGTGGCGTAACTGACGGGGGCAGGGGTGCGCGCCGCCCCCTCCTGGCAGGCTAAATGTAAAAAATGGGCCCCCCTGTTGGCTTGTATTTCGGCATTTAGTAGTATTTTGATTTTAGTAGGTTTTTGTTTTCAGCGTTTTTCAAAAATTTCTCGGAGTGTTTTCCGGTGATTTCGGGTGTGAGTACAAACGAATCCAGTCGATCGCATAAACAATTTGGCGAGATTTTTTGTCACGTGTTTAACTGGAAGATGCGATTATCCGTATCAGACAAATATCGGCAAGTTTACCGCCTAGCGGCACAAGGGGACCAAAATTCAGTCCCGTCGCTTTTGTGGGCTTAGCCGCCCGCACAAAGCTTCAACCCCATATTGAAATGTAAAACACTAGAAATCAGTGTAGCTTTTATCAATCCATGTTCTGTTTTTCCTGTAGTAATTCATAGACAGAGCAGTTCTTGCCGCTGTTACCAAGCATGACATCGCCTTATCATTTTTGATACGTTTGTGAGGTAACAAACGTGTTTGAGGTCTGAGCGTAAAACATCACCATTCACTGCTTTGAGGGTTGAACGTGACGTTAGCCTATGTCTAACTGTATAAGTCCAGAAGTCAGACTTCCACTTGATCAACATATTTTGTGTAGTTATTGTTGTGAAAAATTTTATTATGCCTAGTACAGGTGGTCTTCTCGTATTTTGTACTACATAGAAGCAAGACACCAGTAGTGCTTACGACCAAAGTTACACCTTTGCGCAGCTTGCTGTTCAGACAGCAAGATGGAGAATAGTGTAATTAGAAGACTTTTTTCAGAAATCACTGCAAAGCTTGTCCCAACAGGGTACTGCAGTTAGTGGATTATGGATGTTATCCATGTTGCGTTCACGTAGCCCCCCTTGGTCTATATTTGTCAACATTTATAGTCTATATTACAGTGATGTAAACATGTGCCATGCACCAGGCGATTTACAAGTTTAGACACCAGAAAGGTTTATGCATGCGTATTTCGGTCAATTAAAAGACGATGCGTATTGCTTTTCAAGCAAAATTCACTTAGCGCTCATGAAAGAAAACGTTCGCGGCATCGCGGCGCACTGCTTTGATCGGCCTCAGGTTTGCTACTTCGGTAACACTAACAGCGCTTTCATAACTGAACGATATGCTTGATTCTGACTTCCGGCAAAATTTTGTTAACGTTTGCATTTCATTACATTATCTCTAAATAATCGTCGTTTTAAATGGCAATGATTAAGTCAAGACCCAATTCCTTTTGTTAAGCTTATTCTCAAGACAAGTCTGGATGAAGTTTATCCTGACGTATTTATTGCACTTTGGATTATGCTAAACTGCCCCGATACTTTTGCCAACGCTGAAAGGAGTTTTAGAAAACTGAAGCTGATCAAAACCTTCAACAGGTCTCATATGACAGACAGCAGACTGTTCTCATTAGCCATGTTGTCAATCCAAGCTTCGTGTGAGCGCTCTCTAGCTTTGGATGATGTCATATAGGCTTTTGCATTCCAAAAGACTCGCTCGAAGCCGTTTGATATACTGTACTACTGTATTGTGACATTGTTTATGATATTTTCAAGGTTATTGCTGTGTAATACTTTTCATGTGTGCTACTGTACCACTACAAAGTGACAGCGCCGGATTTAGGGAGGGGCCCAAGGTTTTGATGTCTGGCCACGGTCCGCCAGTTGAGAAGTCCCTTCGACAGATTAATTACAGCGACAACTAAATCATGACGAATACTAACGCTGATACAGCAACGCTTTAGAAATCTTTTTTTAGAAATCACTATTAGGGGGGCCCTGTAAGCATTTTGGGGGGCCCATAATTCGGCTGCTACGACACTGTTCATACCTATTTGTTATTGTTTGGCGTGCAGCTCCATATTTAGATAAAATTGCTTGGCATTATTTGCTTAGTAGTTGCTTAAATGAATGTGATTTTATCACTGACGCGGAGAGATCAATGAACTACTCAAAAAATTCCGTTTAGGACTTATTACATTTGTTTTGTTGTTTACTCAGGCAGTGCCCAGAATCTACCTCATGCCTCATCATAAAGTCAAGCTTTTGGTGCCCATAAGAAGAGTGGAATTAATTTAGGAGTTAATACCAAAATTCAGGTGTGGTCAGGGGCGTAACAAGGGAGGGCAAGGAGGCATAACCCCCGGGCGCCGAATCACTGCGGGGGGTGCCAAAAAATCCCAACAATGTCACAAGTATTTTCGTCAATACAGTACATTTGCTTCCGAAAAACATCAGGTTCGAACACGGGGCGCCAAACTTGCTTCTTGGCCCGGGCGCCATCTAGGCTTATTACGTTACGTCCCTGAGTGTGGTGGGTCTTACAACAAATCATAAGCCTACCTTATCTAGGCACAAATCATTGATGAATTATGGGCAGCAATTTTAGAAATGATATGTTACATGTAAACATGAAATTCTACGTTAAAGTCATTTAACGAATTGAAGGTCATCACATCACTCGACAAATATTTTCTGTTTTTGTGGAATAACGTATGAGTTTTGGGGAACTAATTATCGCATACCGAAAAGGTAACCAATGGGCCCCCTTCATCTAAGTTTGCCCCCCTGGCTCAAACCTCTAGTTACGCCACTGTCTGGAGATTACTCATTATTAACGTCACTCAAAGTTTCACTCTGCGCATGATAAGCACTTCTCTAGAGACAGTTTGGATCCCGCAGTCAAGCAATCCATTTCGTCTGCAGTAGAGGTCAATCCAACGTTTCGAGTATCGTCACGACAGACACGTGATTAATTTGCGGGATTAGACTCTCAGACAGGCGTCTGTCTCACATTGCAAATGTTCGAAAAAACTGGCGAGTTTTTCACTGCATGTTTTGCTGGTGCTGACTGCAGAAAAGCGTGGTACACGAGTGGAAATCAATAGCTAAGACCAGTAGGCCAGCATTCCTTTCTAACTGCCTCAGACGTTGAAAGCGAAATTAAACACATAAGAACAGAATAGTTTTATCATAGGCAATAGCCACAATAACTGGTCCTGTTGCTGTAAGTGCTCAACAAATAAGAATCAAACCGCTGTTTGCGAGAAGTCGGTGGATCGAAATAAACATTTCAAGATAGCTTAACAAAACTTGCCGAAAGCGAGCATTCAGAAAGCAATAGTTAATTGCAGTAGACAAAACAAAAAGTGAGCAAGTAGCAGGCAGTAATACTGGCTGGTAGGCTGGGGTGATCCATGTGATCCGTGATTGAGCCTAATCAGGCTCGCACGCAGGCCAAAATGCTAACAGTATTCCCTCTGGCCACCACCGAAAACAAACGCTGGAGCAACCATTGCTATTCTCTGGGGCCAGAGGCGGATCCAGGGGAGGTGATTGGGGCGATCACCCCCCTAAAACCTACGAAAGTAACTTTTTTCACCATGATTTTGTACAATTCGGAAAGACACTTGACTGCCAACTGAGACTTGACTGCCAAATATTA
>JGI24021J15306_10010497_pt1 | contig 11490 bp, 6 predicted proteins | sample Ectturendosymbi1_FD_15306 | JGI IMG/M metagenome (IMG submission 15306)
GATATGTGTAAGGATAGCATTATCCTGCAATAAAAACACAGTTGCTTTTTCTGATCTTGAGCAATACAACTGCTTTGTTAGCGTTTCTATTCAGTGATTCAAAAATCAGATTGCCACTGAGTACACTCCTTGCGCAAGTGTGTACTGCTCCCATGCTAAACAAATCAAAGAGATTTTGATGAGCTTAAAAAATAAGCAGAAGTCACTTTGCCAAAGGGCAACCACAAAACTCTACCCAAGGAGACAAATAGTCGGCAAACAGCAAGAAAATGACAGAGCAGCGTTTGGGTGTGATGCTTTAGATTGGTGGTTCTTGGTCTATCCAACCACGCGTAGTCTTATTACTTAGTTTGATGGTCACGAACTGCTCAGGAGGAAGGTCTTACCAAAGATTCAAAAGAATTAAACGTTCGCAATGTTCCAGGTCGGGTTGTCCAATACTAAGCATTCGGTGCATTAAAAATGACAAACTTAGGCAAACAAATTTTAATTAAATTATAGATGATTTTGTTATGAAGGCCAGGAGTAAACCTTTTTAATTGTTTGCTGCGCTCTGTTCAGCCTGACTTTGGTGTAGAGTGAGTAGAACTATGATTGTAGCTTTTTATTTCGTAACACGTATTTCAATAATGACAGCATAAGGGAAGTTAAACCTCACATCCTTTCGCGTGACGGTTTCGTTGCCTTCGATTCTTTGCAGTCTGGAAAAGTAACAAACAATCGAATCGTGATCCTAGCAGTTGCAACCATTTGGGATGTTTTACTTGACGTATGTGCGAGATTTTTACAGACCTTGTCCTTACGGCCGCTACATATATACGTAGTGTGTTTGGTTTTTAGGAAATTGTATATTTTGGGTGCTACTGTTGAGCACAGCGAAGAAAAAAGATGTGTAAAGTTGACGTAGGCCATGTGTCTTTTCAAAACTTTAACCGTGATGTTTTTGTTTGTCTCCCCTTTCGAAATTACAATAGTGTTCCCGCCAGCCAAGCATTGTTTTGTAAAACTAAATTTGTTTGGCCAGGACAAAACAAAAAATATATTCATCTCCTGAATGTCTCATATCGCAAAAGCATCAACTGGTAGTCATAAGCAGTTTCATATGGAAAACTTAACACACGTGTTTTTCGCAATGGGTATGAAGTTCAAAATAAAGGTACACTGTTGACGGTTTGTCAAATTGAAAACAAGCAGCCTCTAGTATTTTTTATAATACTAATTGGAACCATCATGAACATTATCAAGTAAATTCATTACGGAAGTCACTTCTTTCAAAGTAACCACCAGGGAACAATCGCCGCCATTAAGCGTTATACTCTTTCAAAATGTCAAAACCAGGTGAAGATGCCACGAGATAGTTGTTCTGGATAGCATTCTTTCGGCTGACAGTTGTATTCAGATGTCCCTACGATGTGAGCATTGTTCTTCTAATTTTCCATGAAAACAAAATTATAATGAAGAGAAGCAACGAGCAAGATTGTCTGTGTCACACACAATCAGTTGTGTTGTATTTAAGCATTAAATGATCATGCGTCCTACTGGCTATACCCCCGGGAAAACAACCCAAGGTCGGCCAAGGACCAAGTTACGTGATTGCATCTCATGCCTTGATTGTTCCCGTTTTGGCGTTTTGGTGTAGAGTGAGTAGAACTATCAGAGGTTCCCGAAAGGTATGAGATATTTCGAGTCCTCCTAGAGCTGCTGAGCCCGGGATCCACCAAAGGAAAAGCGAATATGAAAATGAATGAAATAAATACATGATCAGGATACTTTAGTTAGCAGTATGTGGCTTTTACTTTCGCAGTACTAAAAAGCCATTGGATTCTTGATTCTGTAAATTTCCACAAATGCAGCATGCTCTAGCTTTCTTGTCTTTATCGTAACACTCAATCATATACTTACTTTTAGAAAACAACGATCAAGCTTGAAACACTTGATATGCCGCAATGTGTTTTTTGTCAACGCTCAGCAACACCTTTGTAGTATGTGACGGTACGTTTATTGTTCGAGCGTTTGAGGACGAAAATCGAGCTCGACCTTGTTTACTTTGTTTCCAAAAATATGAAGGTAACCGGTCAGCGTACGTGTGAAACCCTTGCAAATATGGTTCTAAGCAGAACGGATGAATGTTTGCAACTCCCACCGAAAATTTGTGCTTTTGCAACAATTTTTAATACGATGGTTGCATTTAAATCACTACCATTTTCATTTATTGTTTCTTACACGATGCAAAATTTAAAAAAAGACTTAGCAAACAGCTTATACTTAGGTTGGGCTTTTGCTTTCATTTTTTAGAAGTTGTTAGAACAGTTTAACCGTACTACCCGTAGCTCAGAATATCAAAGCAAGATTACCGACAAGGTAGAAAGAGCAAAATGCAACTTTTCAGCAGTGCTATGCCGTGCAATTTGTGCTTCATTGTGTGGCAGAAATTTGAGGTGCACGAACTTAAAACCTGTATGCGCAGTAGGGAGTTGGTGTTGTAAAATAGCGTTCTGAATGACTGCAAAACAGTCAAACGCTATTTTGTTTCCATTCACAAGACCAAACTACGAGTGATGGTTGTAAGAAGAGCTGTGTAGTCCAGATGCAAATCACCACCTATTGTGCAACAAGCACAAAGCATCAAGCTTCGTATTAACGACAGTGTCGGATTAATATGAGTAAAGGTTTGTTTCGCTGTTACCTTTGTAAACCTTACGGCTACTCTCGTCAAAGCACAGGAAGATCTGCTTCTCGCATTGTGCGAGAGATTGCTTGTCATGTACACACATGGCGGAAAATTGCACATTATTGCGTGTTGTGGAAAGGTCTGGTTGCGTTTAATAGCCTATGTTTGGAAGCCATTAAAAGACCTAGGATCATTGTGTGATGCGACGAGGAAAATCATCTTTTAATAGTTTGGTTCAGTGAATGGGCCTCGAACAATAGAGAGAAAAGTCCTTCATCAACAATCTCAAAGCTGACTCCGGTTCGCTTTATGCCAGCAGCAAAATAGCCTCTGTTTCGCCTGTAACTCGTCCAGTTGAAAGGTTCTCTGGTCAAGCGAGCACGAGTATACAAAGCGTGCGGAGATTTTCGGCAATTTAGGCAAATGCTACCTAAGCCCTCGCCAGTGTCTCACAACTGCAGCCACTGCTAACAGTCGAATCAGACAACGTTGCTTCTGTGAGGTTCCGCGAATGCATGCCGGCATGGCGGTTGGGGCAACGAAGATCGATCGGCTTCGTGCAACGAATGAGGGGGAGGAAAAGTTGCTTTGCCAAGAACTGGCGAAGATCGAACGACAACGAAGAAAACGCTTGCGTGGCCTGCTCAGGGTTCAGGCCAACCTACGCAGCGAAGTGTTTCGTCGTCAAAGTGAAGCATTTATTTTGCAACAAGAGGAGAGAACTCTTCGAGCTAAAATTGATGATTTAGGTTGTGGCTGCAGCTCGGATGTTGTAAATTTACTGCATTGTTCTGTTCATAGCACAGATGTTTGAATCTGATTTCAAAATGTTCCAAAATTAATTAGATGTAGAAACGCAAAGTTGGCCTGACCACTTTAAAGTTTAGTATAAAAGATTATATAATTTCGTTGTTTCTTGTTCACTGCCACAGATAATTAAAATGGGTGTAGGTCATAAAAAGTATGCTTTGCTAAAAATGTTTTCAAAAATCTGGCTGTTTAGTATCGCCGTAAATATAAAGCGAATACCCAATCGTTCAACCACACTTAGAAAGGCGCATCATAAAAATTAAACTTAGGTTACGAGGTAGTTCTGTATCAACAGCAAATGCCCAACAAACACGGATGTTGTAGGCAATGATCTATATATAGGGTACTAACCACCAGCAAATCAAATCAGACCCATTATTGCAAACGTTCGATTTGCCCGCTCTGTCCTTGATTTTATGGGTAAAGGTCGTATCTCGACTTTGTCCAAATGACAGATTTTGTAAAAAAACAATTGTACAAAATTTTCACGGCAGCTGGCAAAGTACTTACAAATTCGCCTTTTTTTCAATAGATCCTTTGTCGTGTTTAAAATGTTTTGTGCCATTTAGGAATGATTTTAGCAGTATCGAATTTCATTAAGGCTTTGGACATTTTTTCTACTACCTGCGAAAAATATCTTTAAACGCGACAAGCAGCCGAGGGCAATCCGTTTAAGATAACCCTTGTACCGTCAGGCAATGTACAGCTAATCTTTACTCCATATGCAAATCGGAGTCCCTTTTTTAATTTGACCTTCTCTCACAAATTCAATAAAATAAATTGTTTTCAATGTTTACTTGCGAAACGTCTGCTGTCTCTTCATGCAGAATGTCTTTAGTTACCTTTATAAACAAATACTGCCTTAATTCGTTTCTTAGCTTACGCATAAAACCGTTGTGTAAGAACAAATCTTACTTAAACAAATCATACCGTCGGCATTTTTCCCGCCGTTGACTATGTCTATTGTTTATATGTGTGTGTCAGTTTAAAACCTTGGATTTCTTTCAGTGTTTTCTCTTGTGAAGCGGACCCTTGCACAGGCACCCACTCCAGCCGTTACGGAACATGAGACAACGCCATGGAGGCCAAAACCAAACCCGCCCGATGACGGAAAAGCTTTGCCCTCGAGATCGCAAAGTGGAAAATCACCGCAATGGTACGACAACAATCGTCAACTCGAACAGGACAAAGTGCGTCATCAGCTGGAACTCGAAGCTCGACAAAATGCGAGAAGCATTAGAGATTCCGAGGCTGCGGTAAAGATATCGAATGAGGACGCGAACAATGACGGCAAGACAAACACTGGAAACATCACAATGACTGGCGAGGGTCGTGACCCGTGCACCGGGAGTGGGAAGACTTCGATTAAAAGTTCCGACAAAGAATTGGGTGAAACATCATTGGGTGATAAGCAGCCATCTTGCACTGCAGGCTCTGAGAACAACCTCCAGTGTGAAAAGGCTAGAGAGACACCTGAGCAATACAGTGATCAGGAGTCATTCGCTAATGTTAGAAACGAAATGCAACGAAAATGTCGGCCTCTTTCCGAACCAGCTACAGGTTACACAGCGAGGCAGCCAGTGCAGCTGATAAACCCCATACCCCGTTCTCATCAAGATTCATCTACCTTCCGAGACGCAGTCGATGGAGAGAAGGTTTGTACTCCGTCAGATGTCGATTTCCCTGCAAAAGAAGCGGCTCATCTGCCAAGTTACTACCCCTTCAAAGCTCCTGCCTTCTCGTACAACAACAACAGCAGCAAAGGTTTCACAAGGTATGCTTGATTCCTTTTTAATAATAACGTCAAGATCTAGTAAAACAAACGACATCACTTCCAATGTCCGCACATACTTATCGTTTTCCACGCAAAACATAAAAGACACTTAATAACGAAATTGCAATCTTGTTGATTTAGTACCGAACAAAACTGACATAAAAAGTTTTCTTGTTCTGTCAATGTGGGGAAAATATTCTTATATTTTAGGAATAGCAAACCATCGTGTGTTGTTTTTGTTTTGACAATTTAGCATTTTTCTGTAAGATATGCAGTGAACCTGTTAAAAGCAGCATTTCATTTAGAAAAGTTGTAAGGGATCACGTCAGAGAAGTTGTTAGCTGATTTGCAATAGCAACTTCCTTTTTTTCAAACGGTTATGACTCTGACTATTTCACAATAGCGAGTTTGTTGTTAAAGTGTCAGTTTAGTAGGAATTATGCCAATCTCTAACGTTTTTCGCTTCGTTTCTTGTACGATTTAATCAAAAATCATTTTAGAGTCTGCATATTGTACGTTTTGCAAACCCTGTGCACTGTTAAAAAGTAATAGAAATGAAAGTCAATGTAATTGTAGCCCTTTAACTATTAAATTTTCGACACAATTCCTGTTAGTGACTAATATATCAATATTTAGATACCGCCAGTGCCGTCACGAAGATCGACCGTCCCGGGACACTATAGTGGACTATAGTCTATTTTTTCCCACATGCGAGATGTTTTTCTATTTTTACACCATGAATTAGCATCTGGAACTCACCAAAATTTTGGATCCAGGCCCAATTGCCCCTTCCCAACCCTCGTGATGTCACTGTCCAACTCTGGAGTTATATTAATTGGTGGTTGACTGGGTTGTTTATACTGACTAAACAAACTCTCTGTGTCAAAAACGTTTTTTCATATTTCACTAAAAGTTGTGCAGCCTTTCTGGACTTTCCAAGTGGTGATGTTGAAGCAATTACCACATGCCATTTTTTAAAATTAAAAAGCCTTTAATTTCAGGATTATTGTTTGTTGGCAGTTGAAGTCAAATCAAAGACCTGAAGCTGCGCTAAATCTTATTCGGTCTGCATTGGCTGCGGCGAGTTATCCGGCACAGGCTGTGAGTCAGAAGTACTGACGCTCAAACAAAATATACAGCACCTAGACCTAGATATATTCCCTATATATAGGACACTCCAACCCAAACCAGCTCTGCAATTTTAAATGCAATTAGCGGTGCTTCACATGCTCCATCACATAAACTGATGCTCCCAAACGGAAGATTGGCTGTTACGATGCGGCTTACGATGGGAATGCAAGGTTTGCGATTCGCAGCGAATTTAAGACTGAGTGCTGAATTAACAATACTGTAGCAGCAAATGTAGCAATTGCTGCCGGCCCCGCGCTTTTGGGGGCCCCGCGATCTTCTGTAATGAATCTAATTTATTACATTATACTGTATCAGGGTTTTTTAAGGTGCTTGAGGGACCCGATTCAGGTCCTTAGAATTGAAAATCGGGCCCCTAGAATCAGAGAAAATTAACATCCGGTCTCTAGAAACATAGAAAATCGGGTCCCTAGAATCAGAGAAATCGGGTCCCTATAGGTCCATACCGGGCACCTAACATTTTCCTTAAAAAAAACCTGCGGTATACAAGATTTTTTTCAGTTTAAGAAGTCAGTATTTTTCTAAATTTGCCATAAGTACCAAGCGAAGGATTTCAGTTGAACGCTGTCTGTGTCCACTGTCCAGATATTCTTTTTTAATTCTTTTTGCACGGTTACGTAACAAAAGGCATAAGACTGTGGTTGGCGGTCGGCACGTTACACTCAGACTGTCATGTCACGATGCGAACGGGAGAGAGCACGCAGTGCGTGCCCACGCACTTTATGATTTAGCAGGTGTTGGAGATTTCTTTGAACCGCGCTCTTGAAATGCTACAGGCTCAGCGCTAGCTTTATCCGGCACTGAAAAGACAGTATTGTACAATGTTTGATAAGCATGGTCTCATAATCTCAGATTATCAAAAAGTGGTGCGTCGTTAGTATCAGTGCAGGTTGAAGTAGTGGGACGACAAGCGCACCCAAGAAGATGCTATTTGTAATCAGTTCTGACGCACAATCCCATACGTCTTGGTCATCTCCACTTAAAACGTGCTCTGAAGCCCTACGCTTGCTGTCTTTGGCCTGAATTGCTACTTCGTTTCTTCACAAATCGCTTTGTGTTGACAGCACTGCGCACTGTTGTTTTACTACATTCTTTTTTCAGGGTGGGAGTGCGCCCAGTCACAGCAGCGTTCCAGAGGAGCCAAGAAATCTCAATTGCCAGAAATCGACCTCTCACCGCAGCTTCTCGCCGTAGTACACCGTTCTCGCCTTTTCGCATCAAAACAGGCATGATTGCATGTTCACTGAACTGTGATGTAAAGTTTTTCATTCAGTGTGAAGCTCAGATTTGAATCACGCGGTAGACAGCACGCATGGTGAGCAATCTACTTTGAAGTTTGATGACATTTTGAACTTGCATTTTTAATAATATATGGAAAATCATGTTAGCTCACGTCACCCCTGAATATTGCAAATGGCAACCTAACCACTGGCTTACACTGACCAGTTTAAGTAGAACCAAGAAAATATTTTGCAGTAAAACAAAGTTTCTAAAGTTTTGTTTCGCAACTATTGCAAAAAGCGACAATTATTTTTCATGGGAACACTTGGAAACGGAAGTTTTTTAACTTCTATCACGTAGCCTGCACATTTACCAAGTTTCTGGTGGAACAAAGTGGAACTCAAAAATAAACCGAAAAGGCTATCTGGGTCTTGCGATAAAGCAGCCATTACGAGTAGATTATAACGAAAAATACAAGCAAAGTAAGGTTTGCCTCGGGCTGGTATAAACTTAAAGCTAGCAAAACACCACAACCACTGATGCACAATAGCCACCAATTGTCACAAACGATGACTACAAAGTGATCACACTGAGTTGCATTCGATGTCAATGCCAGTCCAAGGGTCGACTTAAAAGCAGTACGAAAGTAACGGGCAAGGCGGAAGTAACAACAAACCCTTTCCAAGACTCTTGAATATTAAAATCCACTTGATATTCACCAATCAGCAGCACTAGAATTCGAACAAAAAACTAACATAAATGAAGAAATGCACCACTTTTGTCCCACAATCTTCTTGCCTGAACAGTTCGTCTCTAGGCGCACTATATGCACAATTACTGAGATTGCAGTCACGTTGATTTTTGCCCCTGAATGGTTAATTTGGTTATGAATTAAATCATGAATTAAAAATATTCTTCGGGTTTTATCAATAAGAGCAAGAGACCTTTATCCTGACGTTCTTGAATGATGTAGTATAAATGGTTGCCAGGACAATGGCAACAACTGAGTGTGACATGTTCGGCATCTTAAAATGGTCCTTTATGCAAGTTATTTTCGTTTTGAGTGTGTCTTCATAGTCTGCCTCAAAGTGTTTCAGACGAAAACGGTCAAAACTGCCACAAAAGGGGAAGGCGTGTACAAATGATCATGAGAAAAACGTCACGACATTATACCACCGTAGAAATTCTAGTCAAGGGATCACAAGCCCCTAATTAATCCAAAGCACCCACCCACAAAATACTGTACCACCAGTTAAGCATAAGTAAGGCATTTTATGAAATGCCCTATTTTTTTGCATCTGCGAACAGTAAGACATTGCTGTTATCAGAAGCCAAACACTCCAAGAAATGGTGAATCGAGGTATTAACTAAAAGATAGTTTGCTTTGCTTCAAGTAACGGTTAAAGCGATTTTGCTCATTTTTCATTGGTGCATCGAAAACGACATGCATTTTTTATCATGTTACCATCACTACAATTTATTATCATCAGTATCAACCCGAGATCAGTGGCTTAAAGAATAAAAGTAGATTGTGCACTCGCTTTGTTTAAATTATGTGGAGGCCATTTTTTACTTTTTTATGCTGTCCTATAACCAACGCCTTTTGTTGTATATATCTCACTGAGATACACACAACAGATAGGTTAGTTAGTTGTTCTGCGTGACATGAAGGTCATTATTAAGATTTCACGTATGATACGCCAAAAAATGGATGAAAATGATCGAAACCCGCGAATGCAGTCAACTTTACAATTCTGGGATGTTTCCGAATGCCACTGCTTGCTCTATCTGTTTCATTTCTTTTACAGTTTTCCCCTGACTGGGTTAGGGTAATGCATGGTGTGCCACACTCGAAGCAAATCGGTTTAACACCAAGATCGATCTTATGTACAATGCATTAAGCACACTTGCTTGATGGATAATTTCTTTGAAGTAGAGACTTTGAGTGGCTGTACACAGCGGCTATAATGACCTACGACATGGATACAGATTAATGGCATCAGATTATATGTTTTAGCGGCCTCAAACCGCAGAGATCGTTTGTAGCTTTAACACCAAGATCATGCCGCTCCACGCAGTCAATCTATGGCAGTTTATTTGCCTTGGCTATACGGCATTCCTTGCCGATGACTTTTCACGCTCTGATGTTTACCAGATTGTATCACCCAAATGGCTGCTATTTTTCAAATACGAGAACGCCGCAAAGAGCTAGATTAAGACAAGAAAAAAGTCCGTATGTAACGCGGTGAAATCCGTTTGTTTACGGGCAACACGTGAACGACAAAAACCTCAGTGATGCGGCAAATTGATGTAAGTAAAATCTTCAGCGTATGTCTTGGTAAAAATGCATTTTCATGCAGATACCCCGAGTATCGTGGCCAATTTACAACTGGCATCGTTGGATGTTTTGTGAACTCATATCTAGTTGACTAGATAAACTCTCAAATAACCTAACCCAAATGAGAAATATGAGTCACAAAAATTGAGGAAGGAAACGCATATTCCAACACAGAAAAAGATACACGCTGGTGCTGGGCTTAATCTCAGTCTAATTTTCCTGCTCGAAAAGATGGATGACTGGGGACATTTGAACTGATAGGCTCGTGAGGAACTCATGCAGGCAACTATACAGGGTCAAGTAACGTTGGAATTGAGCGCAATCTTTCGTTCGTAAGTTTTAATAGTTAAGATTGCCTTCTGAGCGTACAAATGTTCTTGCTAGATAGTCTGGGACGGAACAGAAAACTTCATAATGACACAGCTAGTCCTCAGAAGTCAGAACCTTTGTGTTCTGCAGAAATTATATTATGTTTTAGATAGGGTGGCTCAATTTGCCCTGCACGTTGTACCATTTTGCCCCTGCAGCACAATCATTTGAGCCATCAAGAAATTTTTTCAAAGATCTGCTGCTGGGAGGTGAAATGTGTTTCACGTTCAAACATTCCCCAACTTTTAATTTGTCGCTTCTGGGATATGTTTTTTCGAAAAGTAGCTTTGAATCATGTGAAGGAAGGTCGAAAACGTTTAAAAATAAAAAATGGAAACCATACAACCCAGGTTCCCCTAACGCCAACTCTGCTGTAATTGTGATTCTGGAAGTTCGGCGCATCCAGGGTCAGGATGCTTTAAATTGGGATGCCCGAGTATAATCACGCGTTGCACAAACAAAACAAGTCTTGCAAATACTTCGCTTCACCTTTACTTTTTGAAAACCATAGCAGTTTTTGGGCAGATAGTAAGGACTCATAAGGCTGAGCTCAGTTAGTGCAAATCTGTGACAGGCTTAACAATTTCTTCAAATTTTTCTAAAATTTGTTTCGCTGTAAATGCTGTGAGCACTGATTAGCCCGATTTCACCAAGCATATAAAACTTTTGTTAAACTACTGGATTTGGTAAGTTTTTGTTGGATAAAGTAAACTAAACCCTGGATCACAGACCACCCCTTTGGTATTCCAGCTCTGAACAACTTGTCGGAAAGGCCTTGTAGGGCCGCAGCCAGCTGATATTTTCCCAGGGGGGACAAAATGATTGCAACTTGCAGTTTTACCTAAAAATTAGACATGTTTTTGAAAATTTCGGGGGTCAATTGCCCGGTTGCCCACCCCTGGTTGCGGGCCAGGCTGTATGTGCCTTGATATTTGCAATTTATCTTAAGTGCGGTTTGGCAATTTTTAGATGAAAAGTTTACTAAACGTAGCCTATTCACTTTCGTTTAAGCGTGGCATGGTTTCAAAATAAATATCATCACTGCCAGTCATGGCGTCGCCAGCGGGGTGACAGTGGTGCCCAGTCTCTCCCCCCCATTTCATGCCTTGCCCCCCCGGTTGCTGCATACATCCAATATTGTAATTAAAAAATGTGGCC
>JGI24021J15306_10010499_pt1 | contig 11490 bp, 4 predicted proteins | sample Ectturendosymbi1_FD_15306 | JGI IMG/M metagenome (IMG submission 15306)
AAAAGTTGGGGGACATGGCATATTACATCCCCCCACCTGAAAAAGTGGGGTGAAACGTCCCTCGTGTCCCCCACCAAATTGCGCCCATGTTGCAAGCCCACTTTTCTTCCGATGGTTACTATCGTTGTGCTACATCATAAATATGTGAAGCTATTCAAGCCATTTACACCACATGTTATTGAGCGGTCCGCCAGAAAAGGTTTTAATCAGTCGATTCGTAGAACGAAAGAACAGAAAAGGAGACTGCAGTGTTTAGCTTGAACAATGCCGAGTTCAGTAATGCCATCAGGACCTATGAAAAGCGCAAAGCTTCTAAGAAGAAAAAGCGCAAGGATCTGGCAATGCTAGCTAAACTTCCGCGACTGAATCGCTTTTTCTAGCAAAACGTTCAAGCAGCAACGTCAAAGCAGTGGCGTTAGCCAGAGCACCTGAAAATGAAGGTGAAAAGCAAGACATTAGCTTGGAAACAACTTTCACTCAACCTGGCTGGCCATTTTGACATGTTTTTTTTCCGGTGTTTTTGTTCGTAATCTCTGGTTTCTGCTTATTGTTCGGGTGGATGTTGTTTCTTGCCGGGTCACTCTCTAGCCTGGTGAAATATTATTTCTTAGTAAAAATACACTCTAGTATTTACTTCTCGCAGCTAGCTGTATGTGCATTTGTGTAAGCACATTTTCCACTACCGGAAGAAACAAGTGGGAACCTTGCGAATCAGCGAAAACATAACGTTTGCAAACGATGACATCATGAATTACGTCATAGGGGCCCTCCAGTAAAAATTGGCCCGGGCCCCATACCCTTNAATCCGGCTCTGCGAATGGAAAAAGTTTAAAATAAGAACATTAAAATTAACAGGGATGAAATGTAAAAACAAAATTGGACAACAAACGGAGCTACCAAAGGCAAAAGGGACTAAAGGAAACAGTAACCAACCTTGAAAACACGTGAGGAAATTTAAATCAAGAATCAGTCAGACAATTCCAAATCAAGAGAACGAAGGGGAAAAACTTAAAAAATTAAACTCGAAATACCTGATATCCGCTAAAATCTTTCTGACCAATTTGGTTGAAGTTTTTACTCGATAGGCCTACACCATTAATCTTCATGCCAATCAAGATTTTCGTACACGGAGATTGTTTCGTCAATGTTACTTTGCAGCAATAAAAAAAACAGGCAAGTTACTGCTTATGTCTGGGTGCTTCATGACGCAATGCTTAACAATAGCACCAGTTTCTTTTTCTTGGATTTTTGACAAGTGTTCCAACGAGCAGTCCATCTAAGCATGGAAAACCTAATCTTTGTTCGTCCCACATATTGTTCTCTACAAAGTAAAGAGGTAGCCACGTAGATACCATAGTTTGCACAAGGCAGGCTTTGGGTCAAATTGATTTTTCCTGTGCAGTAGGAGTGCTGCTAGTTTCCCTTTTTGAAAATGCTGTGATGTTTACCATGGTTGCCAGTTAAGGTGCAATGTCCGCAGGACGCAAAAGAACAATCTTCAGCGGTCGTTTGCAGGTCATGGGCAAATAACAATTGAAATAATAATTTAAAGACTGAGATTCTGCCTTGTCGACTCTCATTGGAAAATTCAAGGAGTTGTTCATGTCACTTACGTCTTAGATTACCACTACTGAAGAAGCTTTCATAAGTGCTCTCGTGGCGAGTACTCTCGAGTACACACTGGCCTTTGAAAAACTTGCTTACAATGCTAATAGTGATGTAACAAACCGAGCAAAGCTATTCAAAATATTGTTCACAGGACGCGTAACTGCCACTGCAATACAAGCAACAGCAGCAGCAGCTTGAAAGAAAAATAGCGTTCCGCCAAAGCCAAATTTAGGGAATCAAGACATGGGTAAGAAGAACGATTTTCTATTGCGTATACACTATTGCCTGATGGAACTTTTTTAATTTGCCTACCAAGGGTGTTATTGTTTGGCCAATTGGTGTGTCGTTCCTTCATATATTACAAAAGTTTCAGTTTGAGTTAGTTAAGCCTACATAGATATTACTTTAGTAACTTGTACATAAGCAATAGACCTAGTTCTGCATAAGCAATTGCGAGACCTCATGGGTCTGAGTGGCTTTCGTGAATCATTGTATTTTGTAGGGCACTTTTGACTGCTGATACGAAGCCATACTTGTGGCTCCCAGGTAGGGGTTAAACAGCATGAGGATACAATCTGGACCGAGGGCTGATGTTGCTTGAAAAACAATTGTTATTGAATTTTGAAGCTCTGCTTGGGATAAATACGCTATGTTTTTTGCGTGCAAAGGCAATTAAGTGCGCTTTAAGTCATGTAAGGAGTAAAAAATCGGTACCAGTACCACAGATATAGTCTCATAAACGTTTATTCATCCCGTTGTAATGTTGGTTCCTTGTGTATGAGACAAGGTTTTTAACTTTGGACGTTTTGACTCTCACATCCGATTTGTCAAAATCCTAAATTTGCTGTGAAATGTGGATGGTTTTTCTAATATTTTCTTCTAAAAATTTGATGAATTTTGCAAAAATTATATACCTACCTCTTGTTCACAGTAAACCTACCAAGTCGTTTGTTTCAAACCTTCGGAAACGGCCATTCGCATAATCAATTAGGTAATTTAGGAAGAGTTGAAAAACATTACTGAGAGACTGAAAACGCTAGTAATAATATTCTTCGTATTTTAAACTAACTTATGCTTTCTCAACATATTCATGCATAGGTATGAATAACCTACGATCGGATCCCCGTACCTTTTGCGGTTTTGTACTATGGGCTGCAACTTTACAGCGACATCTCGTATACAGGTATCGAGACCAGGAAATGGTCTCGCGCGAATCAAGCATCAACGTTGCTTGATTCTTACGTATCCAAACAGGGGCGTAACCGAGGTTAGATGGCGCCCAGGACAAGAAACAAGTTCGGATCCCCCGTGTTCGAACCTAGGTCTTTTGGGAGTAAATGTACTGTATTGAAGTAAGTACTTGCGACATTGTTGGGACTATTTGTCGACCCCAGTGATTCAGCGCCAGGGGAATTGTGCACCACTTCGGAACAGCTCCTGCAAACAAACGATTATGTGCTTTTTGGATTGGTTTCTATAAGCGTGTGTCATTCTATTGCCTGTGTACCAGGGGAAGAGTGAAGAGAGTCTGCTCAATTTGAAGCACCGACACCACTATCAGATTGGTTTAAAGTGCACTGATTTAGGAAATAATCACAAGTTAAATGCTGTACACAATAACTTGAGAAGGTAACCGCATGCCGCTGTCAAAAGTGATGCTTCCTACAGCGAATACTGTCGAATTCGTGTTGACGTTTTTGCTTGTGCGAGCACCATCATCCAAGGCGTGTCCTTTCATTTCAAAATCTAGGGATTATTTGGAACTTCCCTTCTACACGGCATGGGCTAGGTGACAAGAGAAAAGCAGCGACGTAGCTTATAGGTCAGTGCTTCACAACGTTTCATTGCAACGACCCAGAGATTATGTGTGAAAGAAATACATACCTTCGGCCACCTACTTTACCCAACCAACTTTCAAATTTGAAGATCAAGTTTTTTTTAAATGGTCAAAATCAGGGATCTCGACTGCTGATAACTTACTAGCTACATTTACTCAATTTCGGGTTGCGACCAGGGGTTGAGAAGCATTGTTGCAGATGGTCAAAAACAGTTGGATTTTTGACAGCTGAATGATGCATCCTCAAGCAAGACTGAAAATAGAAACGCAAAAAACAAAGTAACAATTATCAAACTGTCAAGCCAGTGGCAAGATGCCAAATAGGAGTAATTTTTCGACAATTCTTTTGTTAGTGAATCCTCTACGAAAGAAACTGACGTTTTATTGCTGGCTACAGCAGAACCATAAATAAGTACTGGAACAGTGTCGTGGCATTAAGGAAACAGTTCTTGAAGCACAAGGAAAAACATGGAGTCTATTCCACAGACAAGGATTTGCGGATAACCGCATATGCACAACTTTTGAGCAAAAAGTGTAAATCAACGAAGAAAGGAGAAAATTTAAATTTCAGGGTTTCGTACACGTGGCAAGGTTTTGGAAGTATACCTTTCAAAACAGTTTGAATTTTTGCCTAAACAGCCTTTGTCGATTTGCTAGCGCGATTGACTTGCTTTCGTGTTCTGATGATGTATGGTTTGTAAAATCATTCATTTTTGTGTTAATAGCCAGTTTCCATGTGACACCTTCTAACGTTTCGTTGGTCTGAGTGTCTTGTCACTGTCATTTTGTTATTAGCCCTGATGAATCATGTAAGTAGTGTGATTTACCAGAAGTACCAGACGCAAGAGCAGTAGTTTGCGCATGCCTAACCTAACCCCTGAATGGTTAACTCTTCCGTGTACTTTCCTATTTGCATCAACTGAATCCCTAAAAATCAGGCATCACTTGAAAAAAAAATTTCCTGATTGCATCACCTATAAATTTTCTTTATTCTTTTCGGTCTCGCACTAGCTTTCTGCAAGAATGTTTTTAACAACTGTTGTCGGCCTAGTTGCTGTCTTTTCAATGGTAAATCCGCGCAAAAGTCAATTTCAAGTTCGGCGGTAAAATATTGGTTGAATGCGTTTTGTGCTTGTGTGGCTGACCTGCAACTTGTAACGTAAAAATATGACAAGGTGGCTTGACCTTGTACCGGATTGTTGTTCTTGGTAAAGATGCTGACTCTTCATTTAAGAAAGTGCATCTTTAGTTGACTACTTTCTATGTTTACGGGGCAGGCAAACTTACGTGGCTTTGAAACTCGGTAGAGTTTTAATTGTCTTGCTTTCCTCTTTTACAAAAAAATATTCCCTCACTGTGTGGTTGATCACAGGATCTGGTGCTTCAAAAAGCAACTCAACTTCAGCGTTGGAAGAGACGCACTTTCCTGCACTTTCTCGGCAAAATCTGAATGAGCACGTTCACAACTTGTTAAACGGTCTGGTCTCACTTCAGCACCAAGCTACTTTCTGCGACTTCTATCTTTGCGTTAAAGGTAACAACCATGCTCAATTTTTTGGTATAGTACTTCCTACGTGTAACAACAACAAAAAAGTTTGTTTTTTGCCATAATTAATTCATGAATCCCAATGGAGGATTAATTAATTACTTACGGCTTTTACACCATACATTGCCAACCGCTAACGCTAGATGGCCAATCAAAGGGTTTGAAAGTGTGGAATTTTTCCTAGTTTATTTTAAAAGAAAAAACAAGAACGTTGCCACTTGACATTTTTTATCAAGCTCTGATGACGTTATCAAAAACACCCTGACCCCACACAGTCATCACATCACACGAAAAAAAGTTCAAACCCAAAAGTCCCCGGATTTTTTAAAATCGAATTTAGGACGCCTTTTGCTTCTTTACAGGATTTGTACAGCTGTCTAGCTCTATCGTTCGGAAAGTTTTGACTGGACAAATCCGAGCCACTATAAAGGCTTTGCGGCCCTTAAGAAGGCTTCAACTTCACCTCCTCCCGTTTTGTGCTTGAAATTAACGTGCAATGTAGAAGCACAATTGCCAATAGTTCATTGTGATCGCATTTGAGAGCGCGTGACGTATGCTGACAAATCCGTGAAAGCACATCTTTGTTTTTGAAGAGACAGAAAAAGGGCCTGCGCACAAGATACCCGCGCATAAGTGTGTTTTGGCGGCGGCAAGTGAATACTTTCGTGAATTATTTGGCGTTTCAAGCAAGACTTACGCCAGAGGTGAGAGCTGTGGTTTATAGCTGAGTATAAGGGAAAAGAATTGAAGTGTATCGTGATTTTTCCCGTATACTCGCGAGTCCATGAAGAAAAACGGGTTCAGAAGAAAACGGGTTCCAAATGATTGAATGAATTAAGATCTTAGATTAAGGTAGAGCTACTTCTGCATAGAATATTTGTGTATCAAAATACATGTCCATCGATACCTTTCACCTTGTTCGAGTTTACTTCTTCCAAATATGTAGCGTTTTGTAAATACTTAGTGTCATTGCAAACGGTTTTGCTCTGTTTCTATCGCATATTAATTAAATACTATGTTACTTCAGTATTAGGTGCCTGGAGATGAAATTTTTTAAAACTTTTGTTGTTCAGTTCAGATCACAAACAAAGTTTTTTTTCACCTGCCAGTTAGAATCAGGTTGGAAATTTTAATGCGCTTTGCACAATAACGCTATTATCATTTATAAGAGGCGTTTTAATCTGAATTGCTGTATGTCTTTCAATTTAATTCAAATATCTCTGTCAAAAACAAGAACATTTCGCTAGATCAAAAAAACACTGTTTTTGTTTCTGCTTTGACTCTGAAGCAGATTCTCCAGCATCAGCCACAACATCAACCGCCAATGGTCATAACACATCAGCAGATTTAAGCTCTGCTTCTGAATTAACTCTGGATTTTATCATTCCTAAAGCGGCAGTCGAAGCAACTGTTCATTTCCTATATTCAGCTATGCTGGATGTAACACCGCAACTAGTTTTCAATGTCTTGGAGGCAGCAGTGAAACTAAAAATATCTGCGCTAACGAAGAGGTGCGCAGGAGAAATACAAAAAAGGTCAGTAACTTTCATTTAATCGATGTTTCTTATACATATGGTACATGTTTCGACAAAAATCACTGCGACAGATATTGCTGTTGCAAGCGCAACCAAAACAATCCGAGGAGCAAACAGACAAAAATGCAGATGAAAAGAAAATCTACGAAAGATTTACTTGTCTTTTGAGTAGAAGAACTGCTTTCGAAAATAATCTCATACTTAAAAGATTCCTCACTGCTTGAAACATCCAGTCTAGTGCAATTCTCGATGGTACGTAATTTAAGAAAAAAAAACTCAGGATAAGCCTCTGCATTTTCTTGAACAAAAGAATTTGATCAAATTGAAGCGGTGTGTGTTTTCTTGTGTTAAGCCAAAAACAAATTCCGAGTTTGCATCATAAATTATTTACAATTTAATCACATTCACTCGTGGTTTGTTTATTTAAGAAAGCTGGAGTTGAGAGACTATAGCAGACTATGTGTTGTCCGCGTTTTTTTGTATTGCCCAAGAAAGAATTGAATAAAGGTGGTACATTAGGGTCTTAACAGGCGTAACTATAGGCCGAGGTATCCACAGTACAATTTCTCCAAGTGGTGCACGGTCCAAAAAAAGAATCAGGGAACCATTGAATGAAGAAACCTGATTTTTTCTGTGAAATCACGTATGGATATTCATAGTCTTCTGAAAGGTGTGGCAAAATTGATTTTTATGTTTATTGCAAAATAGACATAGTAATGAAGCATTGTGACATAGATAATCTCATGATCCATCGGATTTTGCGAAAGCAAAACTGCATTCTTAGTTTTCAGTGGAGAGATTTACAAAAAGCACTTCGTGTTTCTGCGAAACTCAATCTTCCAGATCTACGAGAATTTGTGTTGCGACGTTCGATCGAAAACTTCGATGAATTTGCTGAATCGCAAGAGTTCGTCATGATGGATGAAAACGAGTTGCAGGTCATTTTATTCGCAATGCAGTGCATGATTTAGAATCAGAGTTTATGCTTCGAAACTTCACCTAGGTGTTTCATTTTCTTCAAAGTGTTTGATCAGAAATTGGTTGCAATCCTCTTAGGATCTTTCTGTACAAAGCATTTGTACTTTGCAAAGCATCAAAACGACATCTCATTAAAAGGCTCCAACACTAAAATGAGATTGTTCTTTGGTTTTGTCTTTCCTTCGATTAGCATGATGGTGTTGAATGGTGAAACGACGAAGCTTCAATTGTTCGTTGTATTCGGATATTGCTTTTCTGCAAGGAGGCCTGCAGCGAGTCACTGTGTGTCAATTGATCTATCACCTGGTCTTGACCGTGAAAGACAACAACACTCTCAGGATTTGTTTTAGCTAATCGTCGTCAGATCAGAGGTTCTTTTGGAACTTGCAAGAGATCAAAGCTAGCACAGGTTAGGAAAACTGTGTCCAAGGCTTAACATTCCATCCAGTTGATTAGCGCGTCAAAATTAATTTTCAGCAAATGAGAATAATGTGCACCACTCAAAATACAATTTTTTCTCATGTGAAGATTGGTATCTTTTTGCATGAGTTAAGGCCCCTTGCGACGAATCTACGATATTTGCCAAACTGCTTTCAATCCTCCGTGGAAATTTCAATCCAACAGGAAAACAACAGAGCAGCTAGTCATAAATCGTGGGTTATTCGCACGTAACATTCACACCTGGCCACCCAGGCTCGAGTCGAAAACAACTCAGAAATTCTCTTTTCCACATTCAATGCTATAAGTTGTAGAACTCTCTTCTACCACTTCTGTTTCTGTAATCAGTGTTGCCACTGGGGTCAGTCTCGCTAACATCACAACGTTGCTTTTTTAACATCAGATTTTTACGTTACAGTATCAGTTATGCTAAACGTTTCTGTTACCAATAACTAACAAAGGGCGATAACCCAAGTTGAATCCGAAATAGAGTGACGTATCGCCATTAAATGGAGAATTCGGTTATGCGTTAACGTTTAATGTTATTCTTAACGCAACGAAGAGAGCTTCAGTTTTTTGGAACGATCACCAAACAGACATGAGTTTGGGAAATTGAGGAAAGAAACATTAAAACTATGAATCTAACTTACTTTCACCCTGAAAGGATACGGAAAACAAAAACAACAGCCCTATCAAGATTAGATGTGTTGCCAAAAAACAGCAGAAGTGGCATCACTGTCTTCAACTTTGCAAACAACTGAGATAGAAACCCTTCAACGTTCATGCATTAGAATTACGTTGTACGTGAGCGATCCTGATGACTCGACCTTTTGAGGTAAAATTAATGTAGTAATTCAGCTTTTCGTTTGCTGGCAGTGGAACGATCTCAAAAGATGCATTTTATATTTGATTTATACATTGCGCGATTGATAAAACTAATTCGTAATCCATTGAGCAGCAGATACTGTGCAGAGGTTTATCACGAGTCATTTTCTGAAAACACGCAGAGAATTTGAGCGTGCTGTCCGTTTTGCAAATATGAACTATTAGAGCAACTTCCTGGTAAACATGAAAACGATCAGTTTCACAAAAAATGGACGTCAAGTCTTTACCTCTGCGTAACGGATGACGGTCATCAAATATATCTCTATCCCCGTCTTTTTTCGGCTATAACTTCCTCTAGGCAAATTGAAAAACAGAAGTAAAAATAACTAAGCATTTTATGCTACTGCTTCAAGAAGTCTATCTTTGTCAGACAAATGTGTTTACAAAATCGTGTACCAATCTGTTTCCACACGGGAACTCACGTGCCAATAAAGTCATCGCGAAAAACAAACCTCGAACCTTTCTATTCTGTTTTGCATTTCTCATCTTCAAATGACATTTTTAACATTGAAACAAACGGCCTCATACAAGTGCACCACTGCAGAAAGAAAAAATCATGGGTTGGTATAAATTTTGCCTGTAATCAAAATTTTCCGTTGATGAACATGTTCATCTGACGACGCTAATTTCATTGCAATATGATAAGGTTGATTGCAACCTTTCAAAACGCTTAGATCATTTGTTCTTCATTGTGTGGCGTGGCACATAAGATTGTGGATATTTTTCACCAAAATCGAAACTTTTGGCTTTGTGTGCCTCATGAGGCTTACGGTTTAAGTGCAATGATGTTCGTGATGCTGTCCGCCTGGGTTGAGTTGAGGTTTTCTAATCATTACTATAACGCATCGATGTAATTCCATGACGTTTCTTTCAGATGCTTCATCGCCGTGTTGCCTGTGTCTTCAGGCATTTTGATAATTGATATTAAATTTGCTGCGCAAATAGATTTGTTTCAAAATTTAAAAGCAAGTCGAAAGACGGGTTTCTTTCAAAACAGACCTGTTCATGACAGACCTGTTTATGACAGACCCGTTCATAGCACACCACCTTCACAACAGATCATTTCATAACAGGCAACGTGGTCTGTTATGAACGTGGTCTGTTATGAATGGGTCTGTTACGCACGTGGTCTGTTATGAAGTGAACTCGTCGGTTTTGAACGGCCACCGAATGGAAGTACTGAGGGCATAACGGCATTATGCCTGTCTCAAAGACATTCTCTAGAATGAATTAAGAATGCATCCTGCAGCTTCATTCAGAAACTTTTTTCTTGATGTCAAATTGATGTAGATCATATGCCATCGTGCGTACTTTTATTTTCATTGCTTTTTCAGATTACGGCAAGTAAGCGAATGAAATGGTTTTTCAATTACAAACATCTGCCCACAACGAACAGATGCGAACAGAAAATTATAAGAAAAATATCCTCTAGTTGTGATAGCTATTTTACACTGCTANAANACTTCGCAAGTCACNTTACAAAATGCATACTTAAATTGAACTAAGCTTCAAACNCCTAATGAATGGCAAACCGCAAGTATCAATGGAAGCAATGTGCAACACACTATGAACGCACCTTTCTCTTCTGCTTATTGATGTAGTCTCTATGGTGATTGCATATGAGGCGGTGAGATTACCAACCCAGAACAATTTGTGAAACATCTTTTTGTAATTTTCTTCACAATTCTAAGCATTTCATATTTTCAAACAAAGCGCAACAGTTTCAACAACTTCCAATCCTTTCCTAGAGCATCTCTGTTTGCAGGAACACAACACCAACGTAAGAGTTAGCTCATTACCTCAAAATGCTGCCACGTTTCTTATTAGTCCTAAAAGAACGGCGACTCTACAGTGAAAAAAACACTCCTCTGAGCNTTNCAACCACTCAGAATGAGCTTCTCTCTTCCACAGCCGGTTTGACGGTGTGGAGAACAGTCTTCTNTCACGTTTGGCGGTGCCATGGAGAAAACATCCTNCTCAGAGAGAAACCCTATCCTCACCATAGTGGTTTGGGTTCCGTCATCATTGAACAACGTTTTCAAATTTGGTTTATTCGTCCAGCGAAATGAAGCACTGTAGTTACGATAACGCAAATGTCACGATAAAAGCGCATTCAGTTAGACGGTGCGACCAGCGCATCCACAAAACGAAGCAATGCATATTGATACTGTTAGCGTTTTTTTTTTACATTTTTCTATGACACGACGTGTTGCATTTCTGGGTCAGCATAGTTTAACTTTTTGTGGTATTCATCGTATCAACGTTGCTCGTATCTATCGCCGTCTTCTCTTCACAATAGCAAGGCGTATCGGTTTATTTACCGCGTGTGTGAATCTTTTTCGAGCGATCGAGTGTCGTTTATGTTTCGAGCAGTAATGACGCGATATACAGTTTTTGCAGGCAGAATAAGATAACAATACTCAGTTGCGTCACGAGTGATTAATATCAAGTACGTCGTTGGCGCACCTATAGCGGAAAATTTGATATTACGGTGGAACTCAGCATAAGCAATGCGTTACGTAGTTGGAAAGCGCTATAAGAGAAAAGCAAATCATTGTTGCTTGCCCTTCATCTCAATTTCACTCAGTGGCGTTTGTTGAGAACACTGTGCGCTTAATACGGGACATAAGGACGCCATAGTGCGTATGAGTACAAAAATGGTT
>JGI24021J15306_10010501_pt1 | contig 11488 bp, 5 predicted proteins | sample Ectturendosymbi1_FD_15306 | JGI IMG/M metagenome (IMG submission 15306)
TTCTTTAACAGTCTTGGTTTTAGCAAGTTTGTTTTTGTTTTAACATGATTAACAAGTAAAAATAGTTTTTTTAGTGATGCAGTAAAATGTGGCAAACTGCAAATATGGCCATTAAATCATAAAGCATTGCAAACTCCGAGTTATCTAAGCCATCTTTGATGTTACGCCGATAATACCAGAAATCAAGGATATTTATTGGACAAGAACACATGAAGTAACTATTAACATAAGTTCCAGCCTGTTTTTTTGCTGAGACGTTTTGGTCATTTGTCTCATGTTTGTATTAAACTTAGCGATAACAGCATTCACTAGCTTATATTTTCGGACATTATGACCGAATTGACCTTATTTGTTTTGTCATTTAAAAAAAAGTTTGGTCTATGACAGAAAAATGACCGAAAATAACCTCCGGCATATCTGAGATTCGCCGCTGAATAGTATCACTATACAGAGAAATTCGTCTCATTTTTGCTTCGCTAGCTTCAAGAAGTAGTTTTACTATGTTGAACAAACAGGTATCAACAAAGAAGTTTTGACAAACTAGCGTTTCTCCAATCCTGTGAGGTGTTTTGCTTGGCAATTTCAAGTGCGACGTCATATGATGCCTGTGTTCTTGGTGAAAACTTCCGGCAAGATAAGTCTCTGATGTTTCAAACTTGCTTCATGGCGTCGGAAGAATTTTAAGCTTTATTGGCGTGATTGGGACAGTTTTGTCGCCACAGGCGGGCTTTTGGTGGCTTAGCCCCCAAATTGAAATATGAAGCAGCATTGATCGGTCGATTTTTTATCAAATTTCAGAATGTCAAGTCCCCAGAACAAATGTAACCCTCCCCTCTTGCAATCTTTCTGGCGACGGTTCTGGATTGGGATGCTTTGTCTCTAAATGCCGTATTAATTGCCAAGGTTTCATAGACTTAGCACTGAGAGTCTTTATGCCACTGGAACAGGTTCCTTCCTGATTGTTGACTTCAACGTCACAACAAACTGGTGCTAGGCTATCTTAGATAACAACTAGTTTAAAATTAGAATAAGTTCTTTGTGACGTGTTGGAAGGCTTTAGCTAGCTTTTAAATGCTGTATGAACTTCGATGGTTTCACAAACTCAGCATCAGCACAGAAAACAAAGTTGCACGAAACACACTAAGGCTTCACTGTGTTTTTCCAACTATGGAGTTAAAACCAGACTCCAAATACTTTGCAAAATACTTGCGTTTCCTGTCCATGGCAAGAATAAAAATTAAAGTATCATAATACTATTGCAGTCAGAATATGTTTCACCTTACTGCTGGCGGCAACTTCACAATACGAGTGATAACCTGCTGGTATCAAAGACTACAACTGTTTTGAAACAAGAAAGATCAAATGCGTCAATTGACATAAGCAATATACCGCTTGTGGTTTACTTCACCTCGGATATCGACAATGGCGTTGCAGGATTGTGAATGATAAAACTAACAGATAGCCTGCATGTACAATGGTGGTCTGACGACGGAAAGATGTGTCGGGTCTTGAGGTTGAGAGTTCGGGTGCATTATGGCATACATTGACAATCATATTTTGCAACATATTGTGCTATTTAAATTGGTAACTTGGATGCTATAAATTTTACATAGTAACTTGCGGTCTAAGCAACAAACAAGCTGCTCTGAGAAGCCAATTCATTGCGATGACCAGATTTTACAATTGAACTGAAGTGTTAAAAGAAAATGACCTAAAGAAACTTCGCGATCCTAGATTGAGAAGCGCTCCTCTAGTAGAAATATAAACGAAGTTGGAGAAAATTTCAGACTTGGTGATTTTTCCTGAATGCTTCCGCAGGCCACTAAAAACGCTGTGGCGGGCCACATGTGGCCTGCGGGCCGCTAATTGCCCACCCCTTCCCTACAGTATTAGGTAATGATATTGATAAGGATGTAAAACCGACTGAAGACGTTTTGTTTCACCGATTTATGTACTTTTTTCACCCTATGATCGCATGTGAACACTGCAATGACCGGAATATATGTTTATTTTGCGATTATATTTACTATAGGTCGTTGCCAAATTTTTATCTTGGAAAAAAAACAGATTTGATACGATTTTTCAGAATTAAACCTAGACACCCAGATGAACTAAAAAAACAGATCTGGGTGGAAAAAGCCAGCATTAGGAGCCCTGACTACAACTGCTTCTGTTCATCATACTCCCTCCTGTGACGAGTGTGCAGTGCACAAGATGCTGAAGAGGAGAAAGAGAATGCGAAAAGAGTTTAGTCGACAAAATATAGCAAAAGGATGTTGACGCACAAAGTGGTTTGAGCCTTTTAATTCGCATTGCATTGGCTTAGCAACTTTAAGACGTCACGTTGATTAGTTAGGAGATCGACCTGTGCTCTTGCAACAACTACAGGTTGACCCCTCGACTATTAGGGATCTCTGTGGAATCGCAATCGATCGACGACACACTGCATTCGGTTCCGCACCACCACCAAGAATCTTACATTTTTAATAACTAAAGGCTCTAATTTTACTGTACGCCTTCGAGGAATCTGCCTTCCATACCCTGCTAATATCAGTTTGCGATGATTCTGCACATAATGACATTCCAACAGTTTCCACAAAGGTGAGGCAGTCAAATCAATCGTGAAATATTTTACTAGGAAATCGATTTCACGCATCTTCTGTCTGGTAAATTGCTATTGCAAGCAAGGCTTGCAAGTGAAATGGTAAATAGCTAAAACAAGTAGAGAAGGCAGGTGGATTGCAGTCTCTAACACAATCTCTTCCTTTAACGATTCACCATTTCACTTGTAAGCCTTCCCTGCAATTTACAGGACAGAACATGTGCAAAAACATGGAATCGATTTTATAGTCAAAAAATTAAAAAAACAGCTTACGGTCAAAGTGTATGTTTGAAACTACAATTCGCCAGCTTTCTCTAGATTAGTGGTCGGCAAACCTCGACCTTCGGCCCAGTTGTGGGCCATTTAGCATTTTTTATTGGGCCGCGCAACACTTACTGCTGTGGGCCGCGTGGTGTGTAAGAGCTACAGTTTTGCGCCGGTGGCGTCAGTTAAAACATAGGCTATTGTAACAGCTATGGTATGGAGCACTGATTGTTTGGTGATAGCAAAGCATTGTTTTTGTTATTACGGTATTGTATGTAACAGGTAACTTAATACTGCCTAAGTTTGGAATTGGGCCTTCAAAAATAAGCATGGCCCTTTAAAAACGAGTGAAAGGGCGGTTGAACCATCATAACGAAAGTTTGGCGATCACTGCTTTAGATCTTGCTTTAGCTTTTCATTAGTTCGCTTGCATGCACTTCCCGCAATTTACAAGATTGAATATGCGTAAAATACGTGAAATCGATTTCCTAGTAAAACAGATTACCGATTGATTGTACGGCGTCACATTTGTGCAAACTTACTCTTGGCATGCTTTTGGTAATTTACATTTCGAGCAATGTACGTTGAAATGATTAAAAAATGCCAAACAAAATAATGCTGAAACTGAGTGTCAAACACACACACAGGCAACCCAACGGAAGCTTTTTTTCATGTCTAACAGATCATAACTCGGTTAATAAAGAATTTCCAAGTACTGTACTTTATATTTAGCGGGCACTTTTATTGGCATAGTCGATTAAGTGTCTGCAGCAAATGTTGTAATTGCTACGAGCCTCGCGGTCTTTTGTGTTGTATTTTTTATTTATCATATATAGAGAATTTTTCAGTCCAAGAAGTAATTATTTTGCTAAATTTGCCAAAGCAGTTGCGAAGGTTTTCAGCTGAATGATTTTGCATTAGGCCACTGTGAATTGAAAATTAAAGTACAGTATTTTACAGTCATTTGCAAACATATGGGATAATGTAGGGCTCCGCACAACCCGGAACTGGTGACACCACTGCTCATCTGGACTCAAACCTCTATGCCAGTACACTCGCATTACACACCTTTCTCGTCATGCACGTTAGCAGCGGATAGAGTGATGTTTGCACACACTCTATCTCGTGTTCCATTCCGACGCCAGGTTGGCATGTCTTACCTACGCCCGCCTTGCAAGTTCTTCAAGTGCCCGCTCAGCCCGGGGTTCAAGCCTGTACTTAGACCAACACTCCACTTGCAATGACAATCAATCTGTTCGCCCACAACCATGGTTGTGGAGCCGGAACTTAAATTCAGGCACCGGCTTTGGGCATCTAAAACATTTGGCTCCAGCATCGGCTCCAACATCTCAAAGTTTTGGGCTCCGGTTTCAGAATAATATGGTCAATTGAAAACCGAAAACCATTGCATTGTTTGCACAACACGTTGGCCCCACAACTTAGGGCTGCAGAACCGTAAACCAAATTTCAAACTCCGGTTCCGGCTCCACCATTTCAACATTTTTGGCTGGTTCAGCGCTTTCTCCACCAAGTGGTGGTGGTCTTAACACCTTGCATTACCGCTGATGCTTAAATTCAATAATCCTGATCCCAACCATTTGCCAAAATCATTCGACTCTCTGAATTTCGATTTATCAGAAAAAGCATTTTCGCTGAAGAAGACCTATTTACCTTATTCCGTGATGCCTTAACTGGCGAAAAAGCAAATTCTCGAAGAAGGTCTGTTTCTGATGCTGCCGAAACTTTTCCGTACACCCCTGTGAAGCACGCACTAATCAATCGATTAAGAACGTTGTCCTCAGCAACGATTGTTCGATATTCACAGCTTGTGCTTGAAAGACGGCAAATCCTACATTGATATTTAGCAAAATTTGATTAGCGCGGCAGGTCATGACCAGGGCCTCTGAGAGAAATTTACCAGGCGTACGAATACCCATACCAGCCCCTTTTGCTTCTGGTGCCCTTGTTGAAGCCTGTATGGCTTGTTTATATAGCAATCAGAATATAGATAAAATAGCTACCATGCTAAGATTTACAAATAGCTTAATTGTGGTTCTGACAGTTGGCTTACCCGAGTAAGACAAATTATTAGCTTCGTTTGCCAGTGGTACTATCAACTTCACGATTAATAGATTCCTTTTTCAAATTCTAAACTGACAGTGAGAAAGCTAATATGCTAGATTTCAATCAACCTCAAAATTGTCTGTTTTACATTACATTACTCCGTAGCGAGTGAAAAATAATAAGCAATTTTATGAAATGTAAATTTAATAAGCAACATCCTAATTCATCTTTACTAAATGTCAATAATCATCTTGCTTGTGTGTTTTTTAGTGCTTTGAATAATATGTTAAACTTCAAAAAACTGAAAGCTTCCAAGCTTATTTTGAAATAATGTGCAAACAACTTACATTTTCAGAAACTGGCGCAAATTTCAAGATTGCTATAAAAATAATTATCTTGCCTTCTTCTCATGAAGGATTTTGACAATGTCATCATATTTTACCATTTGCGCAAGTTTGGAGTCAATATTCAATCTGGCAAGATGCACTACACGACACTGACCGTAGGTTCCTCTCAAATAAATTTGTATTAGTTTAAGTTTACTAAATCATATTTCTGCCGATGCCAGAGAGGCTGCAATTGTGAGAAAAAGTTCTTGAAGGTAGAAGTGTAACTTTAATTTAGCAGTTCTAGCCCATGCGCGTAGCCAGTGGGAGCAAGGGGCTATGGACTCCCAAATTTCTAACATATCTTGTCGTTTTNTGCTTTGAGAGGCGGTATCCCAAGCAAAATACTGTTNCTCGCTNAAAGTCAACAATCCACCTTTGCGTTACTGGGCCTCTTGTTTCAACTTCAAGTGCCTTTTTCGGTTCTGAGCANTCCAAGAAGTCAACCAATTAACTTAGCGTGCTAAATACCCACAAAATCTAAACGCCTTTCTGATAAATGCCTGTTGAACAACCGGCCCAATGACGGTCTCTATCCCTGTGGTTACATGACAAACGACAGAGAATCTCTAACAGACGGAAAAGTCAGAATATCAATCAATTGCTGGTTTTCGCGATGTGTTCCTCAGCAAAGAGGTGATCAAAACGCGTTTGTTTACCCAAACTGAGCGATCAATCGCCCAAGTGATACCCGCGATTCTTTTGTAACTTTAATCTGCATGAATACATGAGCACACAGATATAAAATTTTTTGTTGAATGATGGCCGGAATGTTGTCGAATCTGCCTTTGAAAGCAACACGTCATTTTGCGATTTAATACAAGTTTTCTCGTAACAGCGCTCATAAAGTAAGGACAACGTTTCAGTGTGGCTTGTCAGATTGATTCAAAAGAGTGCAACCCGCAATTCTTTTGCAACTTTAATCTTCATGAATTGGCGAGCACAGATATATAAAATTTTTTGTTGAACGATGGCCCGGAAAGTTGTCTGATACGCGTTTGAAACAAGACGGTTTGGTCAGAGCTTATTTGTATTTCTGGCCTTTTTCATTAAATTTTTTGTGGTTCTCGTAAGGATGATCTTAAATTGCATTTCGTGTTGGTTTTCTTTGTAAAAAGCCTGCTACAAATTTTTTTTAACTAAATCCTTTTTTATCGAAGCTCGCATCCACCAAAAATGTGCGACCGGAAAAACTGCGGCTCACTTTACTTTGGTCATTTACGCGACACACATGTTAGTTACCCTGTTGCGTGGAAGCGCGTTTTGTGGAACATACACAAGTCGTCACATTCATGCGGCTTTATAAGTTTCTGTCTCATCATGTTGGTGTGTAATGTTTACAATAAATCTAGCTGAGCAAATTTATGTGTGTGAGTGAGGAGATGGGGTGATGTTCATGTGTACCCATGTGTACACTGTGGCTCTTTGCGGCAACACAGTAAGAAATGTGGCTCTTGGTCTCTGACTGGTAGCTTAAAATAACTTGGCCTAATACTTGATGAAAGCCACAAATTGAAAAGTTGGTGACACAACTCTCAAAATAATCCGGAATGTTGTTCAAATTAAAACACTATACCACTATTTCAGTGGGCAAATATGTTTACTTGCTCTTTTCCATTCCCACATAACTTATTCAATACTTAACTGGAGAAGGGCCAATAAGACGACTTTACTCTCTTTAATTATACCAGACGTATTTAAATTGCCAGTTGCCAAATTTATGTACTCCTTTTATAATGGTGGATTACCTAATCACTTTGATAACTACTTTACTGAGATTGCATCATTCTACAAATACCAAACAAGACATGCTGCTTTGCAAAAATACTATTTGTGCCCAGAATGAAAACGTCCATGGGTCAGCTTTCTTCAAAATATATTTGTCCCAAAATTTGGTCTAATATTCCTGAAAATCTGAAATCTCTTTCGCCCTATTCATTTGGAAAACAATATAAAAATGTCCTGCTATCTTGCCAGAATTCCTGTTGATTTGTGTTTTGCAAGCTTGTCATTTTTTGTAATATTGTGTTGCTGCTCCAATTTCCCTCCTATCGTTTACCTCTACAGTTGCTCACCTCACCTCTGCACGCAGGCACGCTTTTCACCCACTGTTTTTGTGTTGTTGTTTTCTTTTGCTTATTTTACCTGACGTCCAATCAATTCATTTTGTTACCTTTTTTACTACTTGTGAAACGTCTTCTATTAAAAATTGCTTTGTGCTAGCAACAGGTCTGGTTGAAAACTTAACTTGACCCAGGTGGTCTTTCGCCAACCCTCTGTGATTCAATGTGATANAACACGATCATTAAACTGTGAAACCTGAAACTTCTAATGTTTTATATTCTCATCAATATGAAATCAATTTGTGATCTTTGATATTATTGTTTTTCCTCTTGCTGCAAGCATGTTATTTCGTGTTTTGAATCACAAAAATGCACGAATGAACCATACCGTACCATAGTTAGTCACCCCTGCTGTAAACGCAATAATATGAACAGGGCTGGGTTCAAGCAACAAAAATTTATTGTTTAAGTAATAAGTAATTTTCAACAGATTACTTGAGTAACTTAAGTGATTCAAGCAAATAAGAAAATTCGACATTTAGACTTAAACATTCAAACACATAAAAATCATTGTAATTTTTAAATCACATAATTGGCGGTTCAGACAAAATTCGCATTTCTTGGGTGGGATTCAATTTAACGCAATGGGCTTCTAGTTCCAAATCGTAATCAGGATGACAATCAACAATTGTGAAGGACACACCGCTCTGCACAGGCAAGATATCTATTCGCCTCAATGGCGTATTTTATGTGTGATGATGCATGTCACGTATAATATTGCGTTCACAGCAACAGACGTGACTTTTAATATCTTAACTTCTCTGAAAGCAATTTACTTGAAATATCAAGCAACGGGAAAATTACTTAATCAAGTAATAAGTATAGGTTTTCAAGTGAGTAATTAAGTAATTACTTACTTGCACCCAGCCCTTATACATGACATGCATTATCACATATAAAATTGGCCATTAAACCGAATAGATTTCTTGCCCGTGCAGAGCGCCTTGTGAATTGCAATTGTCGATTGTCACCCTGCGTACGATTTGGAGCTAGAAGCTCATTTCATTAACTTGAATCGCGGCCACCAGGTGCGAATTTTGTCTGAACCGCCTGTTATGTGATTTAAAAATTGCAATGATTTTGATGTGGTTGAATGTTTTTAAGTCTTAATGTCGATTTTCCTTATTTGCTTGAATTAAGTTACTTAAGTAATCTGCTTGAAATTACTTATTACTTAAACAATATATTTCGTTACTTGAACCCAGTCCTAGTCAACATATTTGGCCCTCCCAAAATTATGCGCTGGCTTCGCTACTGGTCTAGTGGAAGCAATTTCTTATTTCCAAATATAGCTGATTGTGCGAAGGTCAAATGCCTCATGTCAGTAACGAAGCTTTTTTCATCCATATCTTTGCAATATTGCGTCGCTGAGATTCTCACTCTTTAGTCACTAACTGCACTTAGACAGACATTTTTCTTTAATATGTGAAAAAAACAGATGTCTGGGCGAGGAGCTTGACCGCAAGATCTTTGAGTCATCCTCCCCTGCGAAATACAATTTCGAACTGCACCTAGAAGGCGAGCCATAATAATCCACAAAATTCTAGACATGATCTGCAGAGACGGTGCAGAATTAATCACAAACAAGACATAAGCTCAAACAAGACGCGCTGCAACACAATTACAGGCAAGCGGAAAAAATAAAGTTTTGTTAATATGCGAGGATGTTTAATTAAGTATTTTTGTATAACCGACGGAATCGAACATAACTGACTACTTTGAAATCTAGGAAGTACGTCTAGTCATTCTGTAAGGCTTTTAAAACAGCATAAAACGCACAGCGACTTGAACAGTCGCAATACATGTCATAACAAATAAACATCTAGAATGAATGCTATTGTTGCTAAACAGTGCCTATGACGCAATGAATAAGACTTTGAAACTGAATCGCTTCGTGGCCAAAGTTTGAGCTTCAAGACCTATAAAATGTATGTCACCGCCATGTTCACGCAGGTAGTTTCAGAACCGTGGAAAAATAAAATCTACGATATTGATTTAAGGCTACGCTAACACTAGAAACAAGGATAGTTTATATTTATAACACCCACGGTTATCAAAGATAAATTTGCGATGGTCTTGAAATGAAGCTTTCATAACCATTAGGTGGGATGCAGCAGGCTGGTGCGCCAAAAACAGCTGCAAAAAGCGTTACTCCAATTGTTATGCGGTCATTGATTACAAAAGGTCAGATACAAGATTGGTATTCGAAGTGGGATAGGTTCTTTGAGGCAGTTTCGTTGATTTGCACTGAAGTATTTCTTTGGCTTATACTTCATATATTTTATTGACCTGAAAACTTTGGAATTGGGGTGGGCATTGCCCCCGTTGCCCCCTGGCTACGCGTCTGGTGGCAACCGTATTCTGATTGCAGGCTACAGACGAGCGCTGGAATTTGTGATTGAAAGTTTATGTACACACCGATGCGTTAATTCAAATTAACCAATGCAATTGCCGACGATTATGACAATTCAGTTTACACAGTAAATCTGTGTATTGTGTCTACAGATAATCCAGAGATAATGTTCATTTTTCTTATTTATTCCCTGGCTTTATGGTGCGGGAAACGTTTCCAACAGTAATGTAAGCATGAAATTTGCGCAACTACATTATTTTTTGTCACAAATAACAAATTGTGATAAAAAATAATGTAGTTAATTATTGGGGGGACAAAAAATAGTGTGTCCCCCTCTGTCCAAAAGTTGCGGGGACATGTACCCGCTTAAACGCGGTCCCTGGCGTGAATTTGTTAAGTATCGGTAATGGAAGCATTTAGCTTGAATGAAATTGTCACGTACAAATCTGATGTTATCTGATGTTGAAAATGGCAGTAACCTGATGTTGACAAGACTACCCCAGTGGCAACGTTGGTCGTGTATCACAATGTGTGATTCAGACAGTCTTGGCTTGGGTAATTTTTGCAAGGAAATGCGTTTTTCTAGAACTTGACGGACCCATTTGGTTTGCATCATCTGGCACTAACATGCGGCGTTGGTTCGTGTTGAACACTCAAGCTTCTGCGAGATGCCACAGCGCTTCTTACAACTAGCTTCTTACAGTTGTACTGTGTGGAATCTATGGGCGATAAGTTCTACATAAACTCTGCTGTATCGTTGGTTTCAAGGTTGCTTGGTGTGGATGACGTAATAATCACCACATATTGCTTAAACGCAGACGACTACGAAAGCTAATTTGTCTAAAGTAGCTAAAAGCTTGGGTAAGTTTTAATTAAAAATACCATTTGGGCAAGTTTGCATTTGCCAAGGTCTTAGATTAGACGGAACAGTGGTTCTCGCCACCAGCGCTACAGTTGGAAAAAGCAAACATCACTTATGGGCTTGATTAGAGAAAGGTTAGCGTGCGTGCCTTCATCCTCCCAGCCCCCAGTACCTACCTTGTCGATACAATGTACCTCTTGTACGCGTACCCCTTCTAGGACCTGGTCACCCCTGGGAAACAAACCCACTGAAATGTGACAAAATTAGCACTGCGTGTTCTGCCAATGAAGCTGTACCGGAAGTTGAAAGGTTTGCTTGAACGAGACTTACTGTAATTAGGGTACAGATGCTGATGTTTGACTGCACGCTTCACGTAAACACGTGATGTATCAGCCAGTGGCGTACGGCAACCGTTCTGTTGAGGCGTTCACTGACGGTTCAGTAGGGGGCATGAGGCAGTCATTTTCACTTGGTGTGCACTGTTCTTAACGTCGCGCAATAATGTTTTATTCACATTTTCAAACCAACGTTTTGGCGGCGTTTGATGACACAACATGTGTAATGTCCTATACATGTCCTAGTACAGCTGTGAGGTGTGTACACTTTATACTCGTAGCATACGTTTAATATTTGTTGCGGAGCTGTAGTGTTTCAACTTACCCTACATTCCAACTCAAATTACTTCACTATCCCTAATCTCTGCAGCACGTCGGGACATTAACTCTCAATACATCACCTTGCAATAAGTAAAGCAGTCGTTTTAGCTGATTTGCTGCTAAATCTAGCAATATTTTCTCACTGCCAGGAAAAAACTTTTCCAACTAAAAGTTGGCT
>JGI24021J15306_10010505_pt1 | contig 11487 bp, 10 predicted proteins | sample Ectturendosymbi1_FD_15306 | JGI IMG/M metagenome (IMG submission 15306)
TGCATTAATGCGTTACACAGGACAATGCTAGTTTGATTTTTACATCATCAGTTTTATATCTTGTGTTTTATAACCTTTTTTACGAAACATGGAGTCGCAAGTGTATCAAATGAATTGGTTCCATAGTGGCAAACATAGTTTTTATTTATGGGATCAAATCAGAATTTTAGTAGATTCTAATCTGCAGAAATCGCCCCCCTGGAAACTGAAATCGCCCCCACAAAAAATGTTATGGGGACAAAAGATATTATGTCCCCCCAGTACAAAAATGGGGGGACATGTCCCTCCCGTTCCCCCCATAAACTCGGTCCCTGGTCAGTACTAACTTTTGTTTGATTTTCTAGGCCCCGAAAATCTGTACAGTGCGTTGTTAAAGCTGTGCAAAATAAATTCTCCCAAGTGTTCATTTCGCAGGGTTGCACGATGGTTTGATTTTACGAACTCCATTACAGAGAAAAAAAATCACAGCAATATGTTGTACTATACACAGAAATGAGTTATACGCTGGTATTTTACATTTTGGGTATTTACTTCCGTGAAACTGCAGCTCGAAATTAAGTGCAGAGTGGCATTGACTAAAGTTTTTTTATGAGCCAGATTTTCTTACATTTCGGTCAGTTTTATCTCTACAGTACTGTAGACAAGCATGGAGCAAACGGTTAGCCAACTGGACAGCCGTCAACGATACATTAACATTGAATGGATTTGCAAGGAATGCAAAGCATGGTTTTAACTCCTGGAAATGGTCAAATCTGGCTTGGAACTTTTCCAGTAGTCTTAAAATTTATTTTAGTATTTTTTCACTTTATCGACTGCAATTGCCTCTTCGCAAAAAACATTCATTCTCATTCTGACATTGGGAAAATAAAGATTGCTTTCGACGATATGTGTCTTTGAAAAATTTAAATTTTTTTCTGGAGACTTACGTAGACTAACTTGCGATTTAGGTTCACTGTCGTTGTTATCAAATCGCGCGGACTCCCTGGTGACCAGTGTTCCCTGTGAGGTACGCAACAGCGCAGAACCACCAGAGCATTTGCGCAGTGGAATTTCATTCTTGCGTACTTGCAACATTCCAAATTTAATATTGTATATACATCGCATAGCCCTGTCGAAACGTTTCACAGGTTGGGTGTCTACATGGTTGTGAAATTGCATGCGCACTGAAACAAACATTTGCTCAATCGAAAATGTTCTTACAGGGACACTGCTGGTAACTGACTTCACGAACTTGTGCAAACACACTGATAAATGAAACAAACGTTCAATATGAGGCACCATCTCTCCATCAATTTGAGATATTGCTATTCATCTAGTCTAGAAGAGCCACATAAAATATGTCGGCGACCCACAATTCGCCTACCTACGTGGCTTACCGCTATCAGCAGTCACTGTCTCACTTCATTACCTCCCGAGATACCTGCGTTCAATAGTTACATGCGGTTAAACGCATACTACCGTGACTTGAAGTGCATCTTCGAAGATTTGTTACCATGTTATTGTTACGTAACAAAGGCCAATAGTAGAANAATTCGCTCGNGAGTTTCGCAACCTGCCTCTGCTGGNAAAGAANCGGATTTAGTGAAGTGCAAGCTNATAACTGCATGTTACCNNANCNGTNAACCTGACTCTTGTGCAGTGCGAGTGTCATATCGGCNAATAAACTGTCATTGCAAGAATTAACCCAACTAATCGGAATAAACGCTTGCGAGAAAATTTTCCTTCTTCGTCCCAATTTCCAGGGGGGGGGTCAAATGACCGTTTTCCCCCCCTACGGACGCCCATGGTTACAATTGCAAGTAGAGTGAATAAGAGCCAGCCGATAGGCAACGTGGTTTTCGTGAAGTCGCCTTTGTTCAACGGTGCACTTTGAGCATTGGCAGTCATAGAAAAAGTTATTTCAACAAGGAAAGCATAAAAAACGTGTTGCTTTCGTTTTGATAAATTTGAAAATGACCTTAGTCTGAAAACCTAATGCCAGGGTAAATGATATGTTCAGATATGATTGTGGTTAACGCTTTTATTAAAAAGAACGTTAATCGAAATGGTCGTACAGCTTGGCCATGGGCGGCCGCAGAAATTTTTCCAGGGGGGGGGAAGTATCGAAAATTTTCTTTTGCTTCTCAGGTTGCTGACGATGCAATGCAGATGGACGTTTACAAAACGCATTACCCTTTCTACCCCATTAGTCTGTGCCGGTCGAACCTCAATTCTCAATCTTTTGTCTAAAATGTTTTCTACACTTCGGCTATCAGAAATACTTTCTTTTTATAAGCTGCCTGATATCCGTTTTTTGAGCATGTGCTGCAAATTGTCATAATTTAAGAAAAATCAACGACCAGAACGACACGTGCGGTGAAAAAACAAAAAATTTAGACATTCTCGAAAAACTGCTTCAAGCGACAAGAAGTAGAAATATATGTTGACGAAACTATCGGACAACTCACAAAAGTTGAACACCACGCAGGCTAAAAACAATTGAGCAGATGTATTACGAAAAATCGGCTTTGTACTTACAGTAGTGCTCACTAAGAAGTCAAAACTAAACCTTAACGATAAAGACGTATTCCCACAAGTCTGCATGGACGTATTCTAACAAATCACGTATTTTCATACTGCGTGAAAAGAAGCCTGCATAAGAGCCGATTGATGAAGCTGTTCACTCGGGCACACTGATCACGGTCTCACACTAACAATGGATTTTTCAAATTTGTGGAAACACTGTTATAGATTTACTCATGCTTCTTTCCACACACTATATAACTATACGTGGCTTATCGCTATCAGCAGTCATTGTCTCGCTGCATTACCTGCCAAGATGTCTGTGTTCAACAGTCACATGCAGGGCTCCCTTTCAATGATTTCAAATGAACCCAGGCTGCACACCAAAAAAAAACACATTCGTACAATAAATACCCAGAAAGCTTGTGTTACGAACAAAAACATATAAGTGTGCTTATTTTAATTGAAACGATAATCAAATAAAGATTTGATTATAGTTGCTCTTTCAAATTTTCTTCTGCAGCGCAAACATCAACATCTGGATGAACTTTTTGTTGCTCAAGATGTTTTTCACTAATTGTAGGAGCACATTTGTTATTAAACTAGGAAATTCTGTGCAATTTTGAATAGCAGCGGGATCTAAAATCCAACAAAAATATACAATCCCAATGCCTTCTTCCTCAAATTGAAATTTGTTTTAATTTATATACACAGGAAAACATCGAAATTTAAACAATCAGTCCTAACCCTTGTTTCACCAGTTTCTTCAATTGGCATTAGAAATAATAACATCGTATGTATAACCCCGACAATGATCTAATATGAGGATATGAAACCGATTGAACACGTTCTGCTTCATCCGATATGCGTACTTTCTGACCTGATATGCGCATGCAAACACTGTAGAATAAAGTCTTCCTTATATTATTGAACACATTGAAGTTGCTGGTGAATATATCACTTCAGAAAAAACAGATTAAACGTGATTTTTTATCTTTAAATCTGGACACCCAGCAGGGGCGTAACGAGGGGGCAAGGGCCGCAATATACCGGGCGCTGAATCACTATGGTGCATTTGTTCCGAAAAGTACATTTTCTTCCGAAAGATCTCAGGTTCAAACATGAGGGCGCCAAACTTTCTTCTTGCCCAGAGCGCCATATAACCTCGTTACACCCCTGACATCCATCTCGACTAATAAAGCAAATCTGGGTGGAAAAAAAACGCAGTGGGAGCCCTGGACCCAAGGCCTTCTGACGTAACTTGAAGGGAACTTTCGAAGATTTATTGCCGTGTTGTTGTTGCGCAGTACAGACCAACAGTAGAACAATCCGCGAGCAAGGTGCACAACCTGCCCCTACAGGCAAAGGAGAGGGCACGAGCGAACTGCAATCTCATCACTGCATGGCACCAGAACAGTGAACTTGACTCTTGAGCAGTGTGATTGTCAGTGTCATATACCGACAAATAAACTGTCATTGCAACAATTTAGTGAATTACTCGCAAATTAGCTGCTAAGTTCAGGTTTTCAAAACAATTTTGGTCCTTACTCCCAATTTCCAGGGAGGGGAAAAATGCCCATTTTGCCCGCCCCTGCGGACGCCCATGAGCTTGGCATAGGCGTTGCCAGGGGAAGACAAAGGGTACATGCCCGCCACAAAATTTTCAGAAAATATGGTGATTTTGTGCTCAGAGAGGCGTTTTTCTAAACAAAATAGTGTTACTCGCCTAAAATCAAACATTTTGGCCCCCCAAATTTTTGGGTTGGCCGCACTGCAGCTTGGCAATAGCTGCACTAAATAAAGTTGTTCACTGCAATAACCGTCAAACGTAAGACGTTGTAATCACTGCTGAGCATCCAAAAGGCCTATATTTTACAGCTGGCATGGTTTGGTAATACAGTTTTCGAAACAGACGTATGTTGGTAACCAGTCCCGTCGCCACGGGGGCATTGATGGACTTAGCCCCCCCAAAAAGCTACAAATACCCCAAAATTTAAATATGAAACACTTTAAATCAGTGGATTTTTTTTTTTAATTTTAGAATGTCAGTCCTACTGCACGAACGCAGTCTCCCAACTGAAGACCTTCTGGCGATGATTCTGTTGGTAACGAACAAAGGCAAGGAATAACACTATGCACGTGTAATTGGAAGAGATCTATCCCAGCAGTTAGACCAAGTGCACAGGTCAAGATGAAGCCTGCAAGTAAGCGCTTCTCAACCATAGCCTGTTTTATACCTGTTTCAAGTTATTTTTCAAAATGGGTCCCTGCACCTATAGAGGGCTCCGCGCAAGTGCCCACAGAGTTAACGTTTGCAGTCTTCTATACATTATAAGAGGATTAAACCACTACTGAAACGTGAAGTGAACAATGAAACATTCTTTACATCACTGAAATCATATTATCAGATTGATTATATAGCCTGCCGCTATACGCAGCATATACACTATTTTTAGTTAGACGGGCATACTGCACGAAATTTTATTATACATAAATGTTTACATTTGTAAAGTAGGTATACTGCCATAACATCATAAATTTTTCCGTTTGATCCCTTGGAATGAGTAAACTATTAAAATGTCATGCGGTGAGCTTACCGGAGATTTAAAAACCAATAGGGATGGAAGTTTGACGAAACATGTGGGGTTCGTATATGACTATGCAAAGAAAGCAGAAAATAGAAAAATTCATGATCAGAAAGGTGGAGACAAGCAAAAGAAGCAAGAATCATAATCGACAATCAAAAACAAGACACATTTCAGTTTGTTAGAGTTTGATTGCAATTTTGAAGGTACTTTATTAATTCTTATGTCTTTAAACAAGCACGAGCCATGAACTTTCCTTTAAAATTTTTGCAATCAAATTTGAGGGGTGGAAAGGGCGGCACTTTTATGGTCAGCCCCGGGCAGCACTAAGCCTCGCTACACCACTGGTTCTGCTTCATCCGATACGCGTAGTTTCTCACCTGATGTACGCATGAAAACAGTGTAATATAAAGTTATCTTTATGTTATTGAACATACTGAAGTTGCTAATGAATTGATCGCTTGAAAAAGAAAACAATTTAATACGATTTTTCGTAATTAAACCGAGACACCCAGGTCGACTAAAAAAGCACATCTGGGTGAAAGAAAAACCGTAGGGGGAGTCCTGGTCACTTGCGGAAAAACGCCTACTACTGTAACTTCAAGTGAATGTTTGAAGATTTATTGCCGTGTTATTGCTGCGCAATGAAGACCAACAGTAGAACAACTCGCTAGCAAGTTTCGCAACCTGACTCTGCACGCAAAGGATTGGACGTGAGCGAACAATTTCATATAACACCAGAACAGTGAACCTGGCTCTTGTGCAGTGTCAGTGTCATACTGGCAAATAGACTGCCACTGCAACAGTTAAATGAATTAATCGGAACTTAGCTGCCAACTTCATGTTTTCTAGAAATTTTTTGTTCTTAGTCTCAATTTCCAGAGGGGGCAAATGACCGTTTTCACTTCCTGCGGACGCCCATCGTGCATCCAGTTACAGAGGAGCAAAGAAAACCAGTTCTAGAAACTATGACACTGACAGAAACGCAGCGCAACGTTCCTGCAACAAATTAAGAACATACGAACCGCCGTACGGGGTCACCCCCAGCTGTGCAGCAGGTATGTTGATCTTGACGAGCGGCTGGCGCATAAAGTCGTGAGTTATGCATTTGAGCAAGATAAGCTCCACTATTTGCGTGCATTTTCGCAAATGTAATTTCCTCACTAACTCTGATGTAGTAAATAATTTGAAATACTTGAGGATTTTTAATTTAGGACAACAGCTAAGATTTCTTTAAATCAGTGGAAGAAAGAAAACAGTGAAAGCATTGAGCAATGTTTGCGGTGGTTTGAAAACGTAAAATGAAATGTCTTTTTCATTCTTCTTTCCCATTTGTGTTTTTGAAAGTGTGTTTACTTGTTCTTGGATAAGCACATACATAGTCGCCTTCAATGTCATTTTTTGTGTAGAAAATGTCTTGAAATTAACACCATGATATTGTACATCTAACGTCAGAGAACATTTCTTTTCATTGCACATTCTTCTTCATTTCAAAATGTTCATTACCTGGGCTACTAGCGTGTGATTAGCAAAGTAGCCTTCGACTTAGTTTCAAGCTAGCAGCCAAAACCTTTGTGCGCCTTTTTTAAGTTTTCTCATACAGTTGTGGTGGGGTTTGTCTGGTGAAGTGGTCGCATGTGAATCTATTTTGCTTAGTTTTGTTCTCACATCTTCTCGCATTTCGTTTGTATATAAGGAAGGTATTGAATAAACTTTGTCGGTAATGTTGCAAACCAGGATGATCGGTTGTTTTCTTAACTCTGAAATAGTTTACAACAAGTATTGAGAGTGGTTCTACGAGTTACAACTTTCATTGGGGCTAGGGCGTTTCTAACCATTCTTATGCTGCGCTCTGGATTACAAATTAAGGGCATTCCGCGGAGATATGGGAATTATTTAAAGTCTACCTTCTATCAGACCTGGTATGGATGTTCCGTTTAACCCAAAGGAGTTAAAACTGACTAAAACGTAAGGTTATTAGATATTTTCCCAGTGCGGATCGTGCACAGCGGAACTGCAGCACCCCTATTTTGACGGTAAATTTCGTTTTTAGGTCAGTTTATTATTGTAATTTGATATCTGAGTTTGCATTAACAAGAAGAGCTGACAATGTGTCCTCCCTACCCAAAAATGTATGCACAAAATCTAAATATTAGACATCTATTTGGTTTTGTATGGGAAGCACTGCAAATGACGGAAGTCTGGAGCTGTGAGTGCTGGCAGCGCCTGTGTCGCTGTAGCAAAGTACAGTGGAAACCACTGAACAGAGCACCCTCAGGTATAGCAAAACCTGCTCCAATAAACGGTTGCTCTTTCATCCGATGAGAACTTTTTGCAATAAAAATAGGGTGTCATTCACACTAGGGCTTCACCAACACACATATCAATATCAAGGTACTGTATTGTATTCTCGTTGTGGGCACTGTAGTGTACACAGTATTGTAAAAAGGAACGTTACTGTATTTTTGCAATATTTTTGTCATAGTGTATTGCACAGTAGCTGTTGTGGTGGACACTATTCACTCTTGGCCCTCTTCAGTACAAAAGAACTGGTCGATTTATGATTGTTTTACTTCATTTTTTGGTTGCATGGTCAACTTTCTGTATTTTATGGATTTCTCACACGCTAACTACCTACAAGCGATGGTGCTGCTGCACGTCTAACTGTTCTAATAAGCGAAGAATGTACAAGAGGAAAAAAGATAGGATCGTTTTTTTCAGTTGAAACGGCTCGAATAAGCGGTTTGTTCTATAAACCGATGCTCTGTTAAGCGGTTTCCACTGTATTGGAAGGGTTGTGACCTGTTAATCAAGCACAGCCAATCGGGTACAAGACTATTCCGTCTGAGCCATATCGGTCTGGCCGATTTGGTCTGAGCCGTTTCGATCACGGGACATTTCGGTCGTGAAATTTCTGTACATAAGGAACTGGTGAAATTTATTAACCCTGTTCAGGTAACCTCTTCCCAATTTGGGCAAACGGTTCTCCTACTTAAATTAAAACTTAGTTAACGTTCACGTAGAAAGCAGGTTATTTCATTAGCTGCATTATTTTAGACGCTCTTTCGGGCAGTCCTATCGAAATCTGCACAAGTTTTGTAGTTTTCGATGGGGAACAAAAATTTGCTCAAATTGACCCATGGTTACCTGAGGTGTAACAAAATTCCTTCACAAAGATCCCTCCTGAAAATAACCTTGACCATTTTGGGCAAAAGGAGTTGGTGCATGTAGGTTCACTAGTAAGCCAAGCCAGCACGGGAGTAGATCACACGAGCGCAAGCCCGGACAACACAAATCAATTTGGCCCGAATGGCTTCTGCTCAGCTCGTGATTTTCATTGAGAAACAGGCAGGAGATTGTATGACGCCTTCTCCATCATAGGAAAGAAATTGGAGCTAGAAAGGGCCTGCAGCTTGGCTGAAGATATAATCAGAAATTTGATCGTAAAGAGAGCGATAATATATCCTCCTTAGCTGATAAACGCAATAGCCCATATTATTAGTCACGTGGTTCACGATATAAATTCATACTTGACTTTCTAAAAGAAGCTATTTTCATCATAAGCAACAGTTCATCCGGCCACAATTCAGGTTTTCAGTGTTGGCGGAAACTCATTCGTTTTGCGCTTAGGCTTGTTAAATGAGTTTCGAATATTTCCAGATTTCACTCTGTTTTCGAAGCGTTAAATTTACTCAAAGAATAATGCTTGGAAAGAATGTTTTATACATATATTGCGCAATTCTTTCTGCTGTAGTAATTTCAAATCGCTGACTTACACTCCGCACGAAGATTTATCCACAAATAACCAAACCTTGTTTCGCTCCCAAGTTTATTCATCGAACATTTTACCACAACATTGAAGCTGGTGTGATCAGTCATGCAGTCACAACTGAACTTGAGTGAGGGAAGCGCAGTTTTGTAAATCTTGTCATTAAATGATAGGGTGGTGCTTCATTCATAGATATGTTGGTACAAAAAGATTTTTACAAGAGTCTCGTAATGTAATTCCGACAGTCCCTGACTGCAACAATATTATCGTAAACGATGCAATAAAACAATTGAAAATTTTTTCGATTTAGTCACGAAAATTACGCTTATCTCAAATGCTAGCCCAAACTATTTACAACATTTGGAATTATCATCAGTTTGTTTTCCTTTCCACTACAAAGTCTCCTCGTCTCCCACAGACCGGTAAAGACAACATGCAAAGATCATGGCCAGCAACTGTAATGAAATGAACGACAAAACAAAATCACATAAAAAATCTCGAAAAACTACCAGGAGCAATTTGAGAGCAAATCTCATCAGATTTGCTAAAATTTTTAATTACAGCTTCAGCATGTAAATAAAACGATGTTCAAGCAGCGCTAGCTTCAAATTAAAGTTACTTAAGGGAAGGAAACCAAACAAATAGCATAGTAATGCTCATTTACGTAAACTTGGTAATAGCAGGTGTTAATTTAATGAAGTGGACGTTCCTAATTTCGTTTTCTTGTTGATGCGAAACACTTTGGTTTGTTGGTTGGTTTTTTAGCTTCACAGAAAAAAAGAATTAACACTTTGGCTTAATTGTATAAGCTTGAACCCGCACTTTCCTCAGTTATGTTTTGTTAGAGAATCTTGCAGTATGACGTTCATCTAATTCTGTGGAGAATGATGGTTTCCAAGTTTTTGTAATTGGTTGTCACTGAAACAGCTTTTCAGCAAATATCTTCTATAATTAAAACTTAGCAAGCTGGTTTGAAGTCACGCTTGAACACGCTTCAGGATATTTGTAACTCTTGAAACGACCACGTTGCGTAAAAAGTTATTTTAGTGAATATCAGTGAGTGAGATCAAATAATTTCAACTATCACATGATTCCTTGCGTTCTGCACCAAGTGCAGCTGGATGGTTCAGTGAGCGAGACGCGAGACTGACTCGTGATATTTCAGCCGTAGTTTCGTTTTTTCAGTAAAACTTGGTTGTTTGCAATATGCAAGTGTTGTAACTGCATGTTAACTTAAGTCATGATTACACTTTTCTAACTTTTTAGAAACCTTCCAGCAAGTTTTATGAATGACAACCAAACATCACTGCAAAGAAACAATCAGAGAGTTCTAATACTTCATCCAAAGCCAAAAGTTTTTCGAGTACGTTTTGCTCTGCAGTATTGATGTACCAAGTTTTACGGGTTAACGAACAATCTTAAGAAACTTTCTGTAACCCTGTGGTTTTACCTGCAACGCCGTTGTAATACGTTCTGTCGTGCCTGATTTTATCAATCAGCGCTGTGCAGACAGTGTGTGTTTGTACTATGGACTTCGTGTCTGTTTAAAAATCAAATTCAGTTATATTAAATACTTACTGTTTAATCAACACTAAAAAAGCCTTCAAAAAATTACACATGTTTTGTTTTGAGACGTTTCGGATTATTCTTGATCCATCTTCAGTCAAAAAATTAAGCAACACTTGGCAATGCTAGCAATTCAAAACCAAAAGACTCTGTGACGCAAGAAATAACGGTGTGACGCAAAAGACGTCAAAACCAAAACCAAGCCCGCCAACCATGTCAAATTCGCTAAAATTAAAAGCAGGACCAACAGCTATGGAGAAAGTGCTAAAGCAAAACCTGCGTATGATCGTAATCTACGTAAACAAGCCAAGACCAGCAGCAAGAGACTGTTCACAGAGCACTGCAAACGAAGGATGCAAAAATTTTTACAAGTAAGTGCTACAACAAGCATGATATGTCCACGTCAACACCAACAACAATGCACAAAACATGTACCAACATAAGGACTGAGCATCAGCCAAATATTTGACATAACAATCTACGTATTGAAGAGGTATAAAGGGCTGGAAAAATTGTCTACATTAATCTCGGGTTGCTGTTCTTGTGTCAGAAGTGTCTCTTTAATTAATAATTCGCGGTAGTTAAAAGTAGATGCGAAAATTTCAGGATTTTTAAAGTCAATGAAATGACCTGGATATGTTTATAAATGTTTAACTACATCGGTAGTTTGGTGGTTCGATTTCAAAGGATTGTTTTCATCCAGGCGAAATTTCGAATTTTTTTGAGTTTACCCAATATAAGAATGACCACACGAACATTTAAGTTTATATACCAATTGCTTCCTTCCAGATGTGCTTGCTTGTACTTGTACTTAATATGATCTCCGATCGTATGTGTTTTATGAATGAGAGACAGATGAGCAAATTCTTTCAGATATTTTCTAAGAAATTCCACAATTCTTTTTCTAGTTGTAGAGATGTTTCGGTAAGGTAGGGTAGATAAAAAAGAATTCTTGGAATGTCAGTCGTGTCTTTTCTTGCTTGTTTTTAGGAGTGTTTTTATAACGTTTGTTGAGAAATAGTTTGATTTGTTTGTCTATAAACCAGTCCGGGTATCCATTGCTAA
>JGI24021J15306_10010506_pt1 | contig 11487 bp, 7 predicted proteins | sample Ectturendosymbi1_FD_15306 | JGI IMG/M metagenome (IMG submission 15306)
CAAGTACACAGGAATCTTGTTGTTAAATGTTACTGGAAAGGTCTTTGCCGGGATCGTAATATCCCGCATCCAAACTTTTGTGGAGAGAGTTTAGCCTGAACAGCAATGTGGTTTTCACAGAAGCACATCTATCGCGGACAGGATCCTCTTTGCATCATCAAATCCAGAAGTGCTTTGAGCAACGTCTCCCGCTGCAGACGGCCTTTGTTGAACAGACCAAAGCATTTGATGTGGTTAGCAGAGAAGGCTATACAGCGTTCTAAAAAGTATTGGCTGTCCGCGTCCACTTCTCCGCCCTATCATGTCGTTTCATGCTGACAAGAAAGCATATACATCCCATCCGAAGACGCCTGTCAGCTCCCTTTGGACTGAAAAGTAAAGCAAGGCTGTGTGTTCTGGCTTCAAGCCTGTTTGGAATCTTTTCTGCTGTTCGTTACCATGCATCCCATGCATAGGCGTAGCCAGGGGGCCCAGGGGACCATGCCCCCACCCAAATTTTCAGCAAATCTAGTCATTTTGTGACTTGAGAAGCGATGCCCCAAACAAAAAGTTGCTCGCCTAAAGGCAAACAGTTTGGCTCCCCAAAAATATTTCGGTTCCTCAAAAAATTTTGGGCTGGCTACGCCACTGATTCCATGATGATGGCAAAGATGCCACTAGCTCCATTGTGAAGTTTTTTCGGCGCACCTGCACAGATGGTAGATTGTTCAGCCTCGCAAGATTACCTGCGAAAACATTAGCTGCTGGGCACTTGCGTGTACGTGAACTACTGTTTGCAGATGATGCTTTTACAGTATATGTTTCACATAGCGAAACGTGCCTTTAATCACTAATGGATCGTTTTGCTGCCGTTTGTGACGTATTTTGTCTGGTCATCAGTAACAAAATACCGTTGTAATGCACCACTTGGACCGATATAATCAGTGGCGTAACTGACGGGGGGCAGAGGGGCGAATCACCCCCCTGGCAAGCCAAATGTAAAAAACGGGCCCATATTTCGGGGTTAGTATTCTTTTAGTTTTCAGTAGGTTGTTGTTTCTTTGCATTTTTCGGAACATTTCCCAGTGGTTTTTCCCGGTGATTTAGGTTTTAGTATAGCCATCCACATCCAGATCCACCATCATTTTTCAAGTTTTTTTCTGAGTGGTAGCTGTGGGCCCCCTACAGTGGCCAATGGGCCACTTTCAGCTAAGTCTTCCCCCTTGGCTCAAACTTCTGGTTACGCCACTGGATATGATGACGTGTACCCATACGTCCCAGGCAGATACAGTAGAATTGCACCATAACGTCACTTCATGGGACCGGAGAAAAATCGACGTCATAGGCAAACTGTCATTACAGCCGAACTACAATAAATCGTTCCTAAAATTACTTTTTAGTTCCATGCCAAAACCTGGAAACTGTTAAAAGTGTTCTATGATTAGGACTGCCGCTTACTATGTCGTGTTTTCGCGTATGCTCTGATAATAAATTATTTTGTCTTTATTTTTGTTAGTAAGGAATTCTTTTGTTATTTTCGTGAGTGAGAAATTATAACAGTGAGAAATTATTTTGTCTTTATTTTTCAAAACTTTAGCCAACGTCTTTCTTGGGACGTCAAAATCTCTTGGAAGTTTTGCCACTTTCGTACCATTTTTGCTATTGAGCGAAACAACGATGTCATATTTTTTCCATAACAGGATACTGCTTCTTTTGTTCGACAATTTACGCAGTGCTCCACCAAGACTATTTATCAAACTGACTAATTCCACAACAATCCCTAACACTGTACAGTAAAACTCATGTAAACGATTTTCCTCCACTGCTGCTGATAGCTCACTCGTTGAACCATTCTCACGTCACACCTGTCACGGCTCAACGATTGGTCACTCAGTTGCGTTCCTATTCGGTCATAAAAGATTTGTGCAGTGGCTCCACAGAGCCGAGCTTACACTTCAAACTGTAAAGTAAAATTGTAACTTGCAGCTGTTAGTCTAAACGAAAAAATATTCCGCGGGGACCGACAAAAAGCGTCACCATAAATAGGCGAAGTGACGAGGTGGCCGAAGTCGTTTTAGACGAGCTCAAATGCACGTAAAAGATAGGAATTCGACCGGGATCGAAGAAAAAGCGTAGTTATAAGGCGAACTGTCGTTATAGCCGAAGTTGTTATAGGCGAATTCTACTCTATCATGTCAAAAGGATTAAGTGCGAAACAGTCGACAATTTGTGCTATTTAAGTTCTTTTATGTCCAACAACTGCCCTTGAGAAAGAAAATCATTCCAGAATTGGGAAACCAGTTACCAACAACAATCGATTCAAATCCAGAGGATGCACATCTTACGCTGCTCACAAAAGACATCTGCAAGGTTGACATAATAAACACTCTTCTGTGCAGCTCTTAAACATGGCGAGCATATTGCATTTGCGACAGAAGAGAAAATTGAAGTTTTCACAAGCGATGCCCTAACAGCATTTTCGGCGTCAGGTGGAGGGACTAAATCTGATGCGAGATCACTCTGCTGCGCATCGGCTGCAGCTTCCTGGAAAGTTATCTCAAAACAAGAAGATTGCGCATCAACCACCTAACCGCTTTCAGAAAAGAAAGCATTCTTAATGTGAGCTCAGGTGCTCGAAGTGTTGGCCGACGCCTCGTTCGCTTCAGAGATGTTATGGGAGATCTGCAGATGCTGAAAATCTCGTCCTCGGACTGAGAAACGTATGCTGAAAATCGTATGGCCTGGCGTGCACGATTTCTTTAAGTTATCTTGGAGATAATCTGTCAGGGTACTTTGGAAAGCGATCATTCTCTCTATTCTCTTTCGTATGAGGTTCTGCCACACTTTTATTTCACTTACATTAAAAATAAATTTAAATGCAAGATTAATAAAAATTTCAAAACAAACCTTGTTGCAAAACTACAGCAAAGCTTGAAAATAATTGTTGGGCATTCAGGCAAGCTTGATTAATACAAATATTTGACCACTGAGGTACAATCCTGTTTGGAGCAATCTTTCATGAAAGATCTCTAATACATATGCTTATGGGTCATCTTCATACATGGCCTACATCACACACACAGATATGTTGCAGCAATGCCACGGACATCGCAGGTATCACAGATTGTTACACCTGTCAGAAGACATACTCATGCTGTAAAATCTCTATAGTACATGTATCTTTCTAAAATATTGCTCGAAGACAATTTAAGTGAGTTCAGGAAAATCACTAATCGGAAAGGGGTCATATGATGGAGAGATATACTTGAGTTAAAGAAGCTATTCGAATCGACTTTCATCTCCATTTACACACGAAGATGACCTGAACAAACGGCCCAAGTCTATAGTTATAGGCTGAAGACCTTTACATAACACTTGGAGCTTATCTCTCAAACTTCTGCTTTTCATTTGTTTGTTTTCCGGGGAAACAAGCTGAAAGCAAAACATCAATCAAGTGCTTGTGTGTATTTAAACTGATCCCCACAATTGAACCTGATATTGTGCGGGTCGTTTGTGTACCATCGGGACTTCGGAGCGTATTTGCAGTGCTGTCTGAGAAGAACGCCGAAGAGCTCGAGAAATTTTGAACAGAAAATATTTATACCGTTACGAGCGCCATTAAGAGAGCTTTAAAATACGATTTTGTGTGGCTAGTCATTGGCATTCTATCGCAGCAATGTTTTGCTGGAGACGCCCAACACTATTTGTTCGTATGCATAATCACGCGTTGTAAACCAAAAAAACGCGTTGCTCACTGAGCCTGCTTGTCACGTGAAATGCACCAAGGGTCTACCCTACTTAGACCGTTATCTTACGTTCAATTTTCTGCCCAACCTTGAAATAAAAGTTCAAGATACGGATTATTTCGTGATAGCTGGAAAACGTTTTTGGTGAAAACGCGCAAGACTTGATTTTGCGGTTTTCCAAAAGCTTTGCTCTCCGTTCCTTTTTCTCAAATTCTAAAAGATGCAGCTTTTGTTGCGTTGTGAAAATAAACTTCAGTACAATTTAGAGGTGTTTTCCGGAAATCCATTAAGCGTGACTAGGTTGTTACTGGTAGGCTGATCTAAAACGTTGTCGTTCCGACCCTGACAACGTAATGCAAGATATGCGTGAAACGTAGGTGGTCTGCTCAATTTTACGCAAGTTGCAGTGAAACAAAGCAGATTTGCAGTTTGTATACCTGCGTGACTCACTGAACATTTGGTTGCATGCTTGAGATGAACTTGCAGTTTAGTCGCATTCCTGATGTGCTTAACAAGCTGTAAGAATTAATAGCCTAACGTCTGGACAATCAAACGTTAAGCAAGCTGCAGGAGTAAATTTTTCTGCATCATTCTTTGCAAAGGCTTGCTTGTCACTTTGAACTTTTACTGCGCAATCGACGCACCCGCAGAACTGTTTCAAGAATATGTATTTAACTGTGAATAATTGTTGGAGGTTTGAAAACGTCTTTAATGGCAGTAGAGATATTGCTGAATGCTGATCCACCTTCCTCGTAACGTCGGCTTCTGCTGTTCGTGACGAAGAGTATGTTTTGTTTGTCGTGTTACAATGTTTCCACGCCAGATTTGGACAACTAGATAATTCTAGTTGTCTAACTTGAGGAATTAGAGCGAAATGCCGGTAATTCTAATCTAATTTGTGAAAAGCTTGTGTGCTCTAAATTTAGTTCTAATCGAATCTCCGGTTTTATCGAAAATCCCACTTTGTCCAAGGGCGTTTGCCAGCAAGTGAAACAAGGACGCACCTCGCTCAAGGAAAGCGCAACGAAAAGATCAAAGTGTCATGCCACCATCACATCACTTAAACCTACGTCACAGTCATAGTATGGATAGTGATGAACGTAGCTGGTGCGTCAGTGTTTTTCAACCGTTCTGCTGGAGCGGAAACTTATGCAAATGTTTACATTGCTCAAGGAACCCTGTGTAATGATCCAAGCGCCTGTCTTTTAATACTTTAAAAAATAAAATAGAAAGATTCGGGCAGCAGCGTCAGAATTGGAATTCGGGCCTGAAGCTCTTATGAGCTTCGGGCTTGATTTGGACTTTACATCTTTAATACTTAAAAAAATTAAACAATTTAAAATAACGCATTAACGTCAGCAACAACTGACGTCACTAAAGAATGACTAATAACCACATAAAATTCTCTTCACAGCGGAAAGTTCACTACCAGGTAAAGAATGTGCAAAATATCTTCAAGCTTTTAAAAATTTCGGCCCAAATTCCAATTTTGGTGTTGATAATTTTGTTTTTATAATTACACTTAACTTGCCCAACCATTCGTAGCCAACTTTTCTATATTTCCACATTTCAGTAATAGCATACGACACTAACATCACAGCTATGTCTTCCCACTTTCCTATCTGACGCTTCTAATTCCGGTTAGCATGTGATAACTAGGTTTGCCGGTTTCAATCCCGCTATAGCAGCTTCCTACACTATGTGATCTGTTCGTGCAGATTCAAGTACAGTTAGGCGTAGATCAGTGGTTTCCAATCTTTTTGATCTCACGACCACATTCAAGAATATTATATAAGCGCTTGACCCCAGCCGTTACCTACAGCTCTGAAGATGTTTACATAAAAACCTACTGTGCAAGATAAAAAATACACTACCATTTTACATGTTAGATTCACTGTATTTACACTCTTACGGAAAACAAATAGCACATAAACTAATCAATGGGACAACTGAGCTTGAATTCGTGCAACTTGTCTTTAAATTCTTGGTGACGTGCTTATGAGAGATAGTCTCATATCATCCTCAACATCCGTTCTATTCCTTAACTTTGTTTAAATGTGGACAAGGATTGAAAATCCTGCCTCACAGAAATATTGTAGGTGGAAACGAATGGAAGCGACTGCGGAAGGCGAGCATAAGTAATATGATGCTTGCTGCATAGCACACCAGAACTGCGTCAGGGATTTTTCAGAGAATAAGTCACATGCTGACAATCATTTCGCAGTTTCAACTAAACTCAGACATGAATCACATAACCACTTCGATTAGCAAGTGAATACATGATTGTTACGTCTAGTAGCGATTGCAGGAAGTGATGCAACAGTTTGTTTGAAGCGTATACTTGTGCAAAGCGTATACAAAATATACTCTGTTAGAAAGCTACTTTGAACGTTTATGCACATCACTATCACTTGTTAGGCCTGTTGGTAAGATCCTTCCACCTGTCAACTACACGCTACTTCGTCCTGGGATCATGAGTTTGAACCATAACGAATATAATATAATGAATGTAATACGGAACTGTTATGATAAGAATATCGGTTGTGCTTTGTTTGAATTTCAGCTGATAAGCGTTCACAGCAGGACAGATGTTTACGAGGCTGACGAAATCTCAGCATCATTGGCAGCGCTTACTTTTTCTAGTGGTGGCGTATTTCTACGATAAGGTTAATCGAATCTGTGTAGTAGATAGGAATTATAACGGAGATAATGTGAACTTGATAAAAATCTATCCGTGTTTCAGCTTTGATGATGTAACAAACAATGTTGAGAGGCGCAGTACTAAAAATACGAGCCTTCAGCAAAGTACGGAGGCTGTTGTCCGCGAGCCCGCAGCCACAGCCACTCCTCCGCCACCCACTTTGTGGTGGCGACCCACAGATTGGGAACCACTGGCGTAAATTATCGATATACCCTGCTTCAGTTGTTACATCACAATAGAAACGGGAGTGCATCAACGCTCGATGATAAGTTGATAACGTTCTATTCCGTGTTGGGTGCAATATGTCGTTTGTCTCATTTCTGTGTTCATCTGACCACCCCTGCTGCAGACGTCAGCGGCATCTTTTCTCAAGATTTTTTGAGTGTTGGCTAGTCGGCCCCCTATAGCGGCCAATGGGCCTCTTTCAGCTAAGTCTTACCTACCTGGCTCGAATCTCTCTTTACACCGCTGGTTCCGCGAAACCTCGGTTGAAAAGCACTGTTTACGTACCACCTATGAGGCGGTTACGGTATAATGCAGTCTGACAATGGAACAGTGGTGTAGGAGTTGGCGGTGCAGGGCGTGCAAGCGAACCCCCAAAAGTTTTGATTTGTCAAACATTTGGGAAAATCACAAACAATTTGGGCAATGAAGTTTGGACATTTTTTAACAATATTAATGAAATTATACTACCTTGTTAATGAGTGTATAAATAAAAGTTTATTGTCATAGAAAACCCATTAAATATATATAAAATCAACAAACTGTTTCTAGTAACTTCGTGTTTTAGTTTGTGAGAGTTGATGAATAACCGACTCACTTGAAAGTTTGGCAAAAGAAAGCATTTCATTTATGTGTTTTATCAATTGTATTAATTGTACCCTGAGGTAATCGAATATAAAGTTGTCCGCAGGGCACCTAATTCATAAAAGTCCATGCCAGGCAAGTACAGAAAATCTTTGCTTTTAATTCTAACTACAATACAGCCTTTGAATGAACACATTTTTCCATACAGGTTCTGCATATTGCATGCACGTGCAGCTGAACAGACAATGTTGTGAGACTCACGGCGTAGTCATAATATAAATAATATGATACATGTCACATATATGACATACATATTTTTCAGAGAAGGAAGCAGCTTTTGGCCTACCTCAGCCAAATCTGAGGTTCCCGGCTGACAGCTGCAGCTGAAATGTTAATGGAAAACCTCCAAACTGTGAGGCAGATCCTCGAGAATACCAAGCCAGATGGCTTCTGACAATGTCCTTGCACAGCCTAACGTACTTTTTTTAGTTGGGTTATTGAGAAACAAATTTGAAGCACCAAATTTTCTATTTCCATGTCTATGGCATTTTGGTAGAGGAAAATATAATCTCCCATCATTAACAGCTACATGAAATTTGTAGGGAGAACGTTTGTTCCATAAAAGCTTTTCGGGCAAATTTGGGGAATTTGGGCAAAATATTTTTTTACCCCCAAACATTGCCCGGTCTAGGACAGTTTGGCGACGCCGGTTCGACGACGGCGACGCCGATTCGGCGACGCCGGTTCGACGACGCCGGTTCGGTGACAGGACGCTTCGGCGACGGGACGTTACTGCGATGGTGGTCACAAATGTTTTATACGAAAAAAGGGTGTTTTTGAAATAATTTAGAGGTTAGACTACAAAAGATGTTTGCTTACCTTAAACTTAAGCCCTAAACAAAAGCCCTAAACCTAAGCCCTAAACTCTAAACCAGCTATGTCCAATCCGCGGGCGGCATGCGGCCCAGTCGAAGGTTTTGTGAGGCCTAGTTTAGGTTTTCGCTGTAGTATCAGCAATCCACTTACTCACAACCTGTCCTGTTTTTGATAATCCTAAATTACACATTTTTGAAGCAGATGGTCCTCAGTGGCACTTTATTACGTCTACCTGCATACAGGCATGGACGTCGGAAGGATTTCTTCCAGGGAGGGCCATTAGTGGATTTTTCCAAACGTTTTTCTAGGTGGACTAATACTGGTGAAATTTGTTTTTTCCCATTCGAATCTAAGATACAACCTTTTTTGCTAAAATTTTCAAAATCCAGGGGGATTTGGCCCCCCTGCTCCCCCTTCCGACGCCCACGCCTGCAGGTAGATTTCTACGTGTCCACTTACATCTTGGTGCAAAATGTTCCACTAGTTTTCTGATAGCTATCCTTGTTCTTACCTATGAAATCATACTTANGGAGTGGTCGAAGGTGCCTAACAGTCGTTATCATTGCACTTAGGATTGGAATGCTTTCAGTACATTAGCTGAAACTAAATTTAGTTTCTAAGGTCAAAGTAAGTCATTCAATGTGCGGCCATCATTAATATGTCATTCGATGTGCGGCCTTGGTTCAAGAAAGTGACATAATTTTGGCTCAGTAAGCAATTTCGGTTGGACATAGCTGATCTAAACCCTAAACATTAACCCTAACTTTTCAAAGAAATACATAAAAACGCTCCCATCAAAAGTATCATGTCTCAACCGATTTATCGCCGAAAAAGCGTCGCCGAAATGGCATCGCCGAACTGTCCCATTCCGAACATTGCCTGCTCCTACACCTGTGCAATGGAGAGAACACAATTTGTCTGGCAGTTGTACTTGTTAAGAACTGGTGTTTTGCATTCCTGCACGGCATACATTACAGTAGCTTGCTTCTGGTTTTACCCATGTAAAGATCCGGGTGATGAAGTTGAAAGATACTTCGCAGCAGAGCGTGAGAGCATGGACTGTGATGATTTAGGGGACTGGAAAAACGAATATTCATTCCCTAATGTTAGGTTGCCGGTTGAGAACTCTTAGGTATGACAACAACATCGGCTCCGTCGGAATGAGCTTTTAGCCACGTAGGCGACTTGTACAGCGCGAAACGCGCCAATCTTGGTGTACTGCAGTAATTGTTGCCATTCTCATGTTCATGTTTATGTGAATGAACTCCAATTCGGTATGAATTCAATTTTATTTGATTAAATGCAACTCTAGAACCGAAACGTTTAGCTCTCACACTATCTACTTACCCGAATTAGGTAATCCTAATTTCAGAAAACTGAGTATCTGTAATTTAAATTCTAATCTAATTTGATAAAGCCGTAAAAAACTAGTTTTCCAGTTCACTCTTGCCTGAACGGAAGAAAACATGAAGAAACAGTTTACGAAGCAGGAGTTCTCACGCTATTTCCTTTTTAGTTGCCGCTGCTCAGAAAAGCCGTGTTGTGCTAGTGATTAGAATTGCGCAGAATTATCAAATTACTGGCTGCATGTTTCGGCAGACTACACGCTAATTGCGGGTTTCGCAAGAAGCGGGCAGGCGACGTTGAAGCCAACAGTTGTTGCCCGGATATGCAGCATGTCGTCTTCTGGTGCTGTTGACGGTACGAACGCAGGCAGATTTCCGTTTTTCTGTATTGCAAGCTGTTGTTGTGGCGACTTGCTCCGAACACAGCGCTCGCGCCGATGTAAAAAAAAACACACGCATAAATAATAAAAAATCTTTTCAGGTGACTACAAACAAACAACAAGGACAGTGCATTGGTTCTGGCCACAAAGAAATGCAGTAATAAACTCTAAGACTTAAGAACCGAAACGTTTAGCTCTCATACGGAGGAAACAACGTTTGCATGGCTTTAGGCTTCTATTTTTTGCTGAGAGAATATCAGGATTTTTTGTGGTCTACTTGAAATCCTGTGTCCGGTCATACAGTCGCCGCGATGATGATCTTCTACACACAGTAATCTTCAGGGAAGCAACTGGCGTGACTGAACAACGTGCTCGGACAAGGGATGAGAAATGCCATAAAAGTCAGGTTCATCGTGTTAGCATCAAATCAACATGTATCAAAAGTCAGACCATGCGGTGGCAGTTCAAGTTGATCACTTGCACGACAGTGCTGATTGTGACAAGCAACCACGAATATGGGGACCCATGCCCGTAGCAGCAAGCGCGGCTTGATAAGGAAGTTCAGCTGGTCACGGAGCCGTTATTGCTACGAAAAGTGGAAAAGACAAAGCGTAGAAATTGCAGTTTCAAAAGTACACAGTGCAGATGATCATAAAAATAAAGGTGTGTTAATCGCTGGCAAAGGAAACGTAATCACCGGTGTCGTAGCGAGACGACAGCGGTGTGGGCCGGACTAGTGCGTGGCAATTTCCGCGCGATTTCAACCTCGTCGCAAATTATAAAGGTCGTCGATTGTTACGCAGTTCAGTTGGCGCCATAAAAGAGAAGAACGGCACATTGCTGGCGTTCCAAATTAGTTATCGAGACGAACACATTTCCAGCAGGCGGACACTCCGCGATCATGCAGCGATTAGCGTCTTGCAGCTTTGCTGCAGTCTGCAACTCTCACACAATCCGATCGAATGGAGTAGGAGCTCAAACGAAGAAGGTGACGCAGCCATTCTCTTCGCATGACTTGGCAGCTCCATTCTCGGCCCTGTAATCGACACTTTCGGGGTCCGTGGTGTGTTGGCCGCTGTAGCAGTGTCCTGCGAGTAAAACACATACAACCAGTCAGACGATGGCAAAGCTTTTTAAACACCAGACGACCTTCACTTGACTTGCCAAAATTCGTCGCAGCGCAACGAACCGCATTGAGTTTTCACCGACCAAATATTTTGGAGGTTAGGTTTTGCGTCACGTCCGAACTAGTAATTCATTGTGATTGCTTGTAAATGCTGATTGCCATCTGGAAATGAACCGTGCTTTAACGAAGACCCACAATCATGACTTCTGTGTTCTATCTTCAGCAAAGATATCGCCCTGAGGATGACAGGCGATGGTTACGCGTTTCCGGACTAAAAACCTCGGTTGCGAGCTCAAGCACGAGCTTATCTGAAAAGATGTAGTGAAAGACGGTTCGTTTTTGCCACGAGCTGACAGTACAGATAGCTCAAAGGATGTCAATCAGCCTGATCATGACATTCGTTGTCAAAAAACGCTGAGGTGTAGAATCCTCAACTGAGATCGAAACGAAAACCCGCCGTGAGTTCGTTGTGCACCGTGTGAAGAAAATTGAAGTAGCTCCCGCCACGCGACGTCTGCGGCGCATT
>JGI24021J15306_10010507_pt1 | contig 11486 bp, 5 predicted proteins | sample Ectturendosymbi1_FD_15306 | JGI IMG/M metagenome (IMG submission 15306)
AAGTTTTGATAGTGAAGTTCCAAGCTTCTACTTTGGATCAATGCCACCATTTGCTCATAAACCTTTCCTGCAAAAGCGCTAGTAAACCTCTCAATGCCCAATATTGCAGTTAAGCAAGAAGTCATCGCGGCCGCCATTACGATTGTTATACTGCTATTTACACGCGTCTGATGTACACCAACACAGCACGTTCAACCGAAGCCGAGCAGCGACTTTGCTCAGAGGCACTGACTTCCGAAGTCGGTCTTCTACAAAACTTTCGCGCATATAAGAAGTGAATCCGTTGTCATTCAATTTTTGAGCGATTAATTCACTTATGTAGTTAATAAACGTAAACGCTGGAGTCTTTCAACGCGTTTGAAAAATGTTTGCATTTTTGATAATCCATAAGATCTTTTGACTATCCCCGAATGGGACATTTCGGCGATGCCCTTTTGGCGATGCCGGTTCGGCGACATCGTTTCGGCGATGGACGTTTCGGCGATGGACGTTTCGGCGATGGACTTTAGATGGACGTTATTGCTTCCAAATTTTTTAACTTATACACATTGTCAACCCTGCCGAATTGCTCTAGGAAAATTTCTACCATTTGTATTCATGGCCAAGGTGGCCAAGAATATTTGTCAGACGTCCACAGAAAAAGTTTACTTGGCATTTGATTGTAAATATGAAAGGTTTATGAGCAAATGTATGTGAGTTGGAGTTTGCCTTTGAGCAAACTCTGTCATCCCGCTATGCCAAATGCGTGTTCGCGTTCGCCCAGAGGCAATCTCTGGCACCCCGCTGTTGGAACAAGAGCTTGCACTCCGGGAGGCAACTGNTGCCAAGGTTTGGAAGTACGAAAATATTCGTACACCGACAGGCAACCGACANAATGAAAGAACGAATATACTCTTAAATTAGGTGTGAAATGAAATCAGAATAACTACGCGAAGTTGAAGCAATAATTGCTGTTTAGGCTTAACTTTTGTGTGAACTCACAAACGCCTCGTGCCAGCAAACAGAAACGTCACAAGCAATATTTCCTTCCACATATTATCACGGTCTCACTAAACTTTTCCAAACTTCCGGCGGAAGAGAAACCACACCTGCCATCAGGATGACAACAAAAACGCTTATCAAGCAAACATCCTTTGTAGCCACAACCATTGAAGTATTTCAAAATCACACTTTTTTCGCATGTAACATCTGCGACCACCATCGCCGAAACGTCCCATCGCCGAAACAGGGTCGCTGAATCGTCGTCGCCGAAACGGCATCGCCGAAATGTCCTAGGCCCGTAAAACCTTTGTAGCTACTTTAAACTTACTTCATTTGAAATGTTTTATGAGACTTTGCTAAATTTAACTGACTTTATTGAAGTATAAGGTGGAATTAAACTGTAAACACAATCGTAACCCCAGTATTACAAAACTTATTGACCACGCTCAGCTGCATGTGAAGATAGCTTAGCACTGCACGTAACTAAATTTGTACAAATCAATACAAACTTACCTGCGGAAGTTGAAGCCCTAATGGGAAAAACTCAAATTTAGCCACATGCGTTTTGCCAACAAGAAAGATTGCAAACTCAGGGATGGATATTNGGGAAGGATAACGAGGCAGTCGCCTCGGGCCCCTCTTTTCCAGAGATNCCGTGCCCCACTTGAGACATTGTTTAGTTAAATAAGTTATNTACCACTCTAGAGCCACGTTTAAAGAAGCTCTGAAGCAAGTCATATGTTTTTCAAAATAAAGCAAAAATTATGGGAAAATGTGCCATAGCAGGCAGCTTTCAATTGTGTAGCTGCAAAACTTTACAAATTTTTGTTCGTTTCGTATGTATCTTATGCTCTTGAAAGTAGTTCATAAAATGAAATGTGAAACAAATTAACTCTATTATCCACGTAATCCCACACCTACCTTTCGCAATGGCGATGTTTTGGGACCCCTTCCTGAAAGCTGGCCCCTAAATTTTAATATCCATCCCTAAGCAAGTTATTTCAGTATCTGTAAGTAATGGCAGTGTCACTTCCCTCAGCACTTGCAAAATAAAAAGCATCTTGTTACTTACGTTAGATTTTGCTGCTGACTCTTCTCGTTGCAGTTAAATGATTTCAAATAATTTACTGGACGATAGGGTGGCAATTAACATCAGATGAAAGTTGAAACACTGAGCTTATGAACAGTAGGTCGGGGTTTAGTATCTTGACAAGACTGATTTTTTACTCGCCGGCGAGTTAAAGGAAAATCATTGATGAAAACGTAAAGGCTCCACATAATTGTGATTGAACCGTCACAATACATGTCATCACAAATAAATAGCTAGAATGAATGTTGTTTTTGTTAAGCAGTGACTATGGCGCAATGAAGAAGTCTTCGAAACTGAATCGCTTCTTCGCCAAAGCTTGAGCTTCAAGACATATAAAATTTGTCTCACCGCCATATTAACGCATGTTGNTTTAAAACTNTGCCAAAACAAAAATCTNCGATATTGATCTAAGGCTACACTCACTCTGGAAACAAGGATCGGTTATATTTGTAACACCCACGGTTATCAGAAAGAAATTTGCAATGGTTTTGAAATGAAGCTGACATAACCATTAGGTGGGATACAGCAAGCTGGTGCGGCAAAAGCAGCTGCGAAAACCGTCCCTCCAATTGTTTTTGCTTGCGGTCGTTGATCACGAATGGTAAGATACAAGTTTGTATTCGACTAGAAGCTGAAATAGGATAGGATCCTTGAGGCAGTTCGTTGATTTGCACTGAAGTATTTTTTTGGCTTATACTTCAAATATTTTATTAACCTGAAAACTTTGGAATTGGGGGTGGCATTGCTCCGTTGCCCCCCCGACTACGCCCCTGCGGGCAACCGTATTGTGATTGCGGGCTGCAGACCAACGCAGGAATTCGTGATTGAGCGAAGTTCATGTGCATACCGATTCNGTAATTCATATTAACCACCACGATTTTCAACAATCATGGCAATTCAGTTTACATNGGAAATCTGTATACTGTGCCTACAGATAATCCAGTGATGATGTTCATTTTTATTATTTATTCCCTGGTTTTATGCTGGGAAAACGTTTCCAACAGTAATGTAACCATGAAATTTACACAGCTACATTACTTTTTATCACAAAATGTTGGGTAACACAAAAGATATTATGTCCCCCTGTCCAAAAGTTGGGGGGAACATTTCCTCCCGTCCTCCCCTTAAACTCGGTCCCTGATTGTTTCTGATTACTTTCAAAGAAAACGGGTTTGGGCCGCTGTAGCATGAGAGATGTATCCGGTATACTAAGTAGTTCCAACTTAGGCTAAAGTTTTATGATCAACTGGACAGGCATTTCAAGCCTGTTGCTTGAAGTCGCAGAGGTGGTGTAACATTGCGCCATGTTCTGATTTGTTTACGCTGAGGCATGTCACATTGCTCAAGAGAAGACAAATAGGCAAACCGTGATCGCAAATGGACTGTAGTTGAAGAAACTAGTCAGACGTTTTATTTCTGTGAATCTGCACGGCAAATTTTGTGCCATTATGGACGGAGAATCGACTTATTGGTTAATTCAGGGAGCAATCGTCAGCGAATTTGGAACTGTTGGAGTTTGCATTGGGTCACTGCAGGCCATAGGTGCTGTTCTTAGCTGGAAGGTTACTTGGGGTGATACCATGGGAACACGCCACTAGCTGCATTGCGCAGCATCGGAAACTTAATGTGGCAATGGCAAGCGATGTAAAAAGATTCTACGCTTGACATCCTGCTGCAAAGGTATTTAGGCAACTCGGATTGCGGAAAACTCTTGCGCTCCGGAACAAGGTCATTATTTCAATAGACATCAAACGCCAATTCCGATTCTTCAAGCAAGTGCGAGGAGAGGACGCGGCTTTGCAGCAAGCTGATAACCTTCTGCAAACACTCCGAAGTCTTTCCGTCACCAACGCGAGAGCAGCAGCATGACACCCGGACGTTCTCTAATTTTGCTTCTAGTCTTTTGCTTGATGACAACAGGAGACGCCTTTTTAAAGAGACTGTTTCATCGAGTGCAGAAGAATTGGATGACAAAATGGGACAGGCTTCGGTATCACCAGACGAGGCCGCGGATGATTGCTCAAATGCAGCTGAATGGAAGTCCGACCTTCGTACAGGTTTGTTAACTGCAGGCTGGTTAAAAAAACTATTAAAAGTTTTGTGTTGAATAGCTCTTAAGCTTGAAATAAATTTGAAAAGTTTGCCGATCGGTGTTTATACGTTTTGTCAAATTTGTTGATCACGTTAAGAAACGTACTCATGGCCAATTTTAGTAGTGACCACGCAGACTAAACGATCGCATTCAGCACACTTAAATATTTAGTATCTCAAACCTGCTTGGCGTCAATGACATAACTGTCAAAGGTGTACCCTGTGCCTTCTGAAATCCTTCACATTTTGAAAATCAAGGGAATTAATCTGAAATAGATTTATAATCATCAAATTTTCGAGAGAAATTTGCCGATGGCTCTGATCTGAACGATTGTTGTTATGCTGTAGGCATGTGATGCGTAGCTACATATCAAGATGTCCACATGCTAGCTGCAAAAGTGTTGAATTACATCTGTGGTGCATTGCTGACCCGTTTTTTGGCTGCTCATTTATTCGACATGTGGCATTGCTGCACGAGAGCTATAGTCATAGCTTTTGAAATGTAGAAAGATAAATTTATTTGCGTACCAAAAACGACTGCTGTGTTTCGTGATCTTAGTTGTTCTACTGCTGTCGTTTGCATTTTTGTTTGGGATTTTTTTGACCTGTGGGTCTTTGCCACAATCGTCACAAAAATGGCGGAAGTTAGAGAAATACCGAAGCTCATCATAAACGTCAAGTGTTTGGGACGAAAAGCTTATATTTAGGTAAATTATGCAGAATTATTGCAATAGTATAAAAGAAACGCAGATTTGCATCATATTGCAAAATACTGTTCAAACGTACTTTTCCTTCAAAAAGCAGCAACAATTCTGTGTATAAAGTTTGCATATCAAAACCTTATACTTCTGCATATGTGATGATGGTGAAATTTCGAAGAAAAACTGTGTGAAAATAAATTCAAGGTATCATAAAATTTTCACGCAAGCGATGGTGTAAGAAACTCTGCTGGTAAACCTTTTACAGTAGAGCTTTCTATGAATCACCCAGGTAAATACATTTTATGCCTACCCAAAAATTTAATTCTCATTTGACGATTGCGGCAATGTTTTGCATCAGGCTACAAATTGGTTTGGAGCAGTGTGGTCCAACTACAGGCCCGCGGACCCCATGCGACCCGTAGACAGAATTTTAAAGGCCANTTAGATTTCTCANTATTGATTAATAAAATGAATTATAAAAATGAACAACATTAAGGGNGTGAGACTAGACTTTAGGGAGCTTCTGGAAATTAGTCAGCAAAGCTAGCTTTCCCAAACTGAACGATTTCGCACTAAAAATGCACTCGATGTTTGGAAACACATACGTGTGTGAGAGAACGTGGCACATTTTCTACGATGAAGCAAGTTAGATCTAACGACAAATCGAATGGCAGACGAAACACTGGACGATGTTCTCCGACTAACTACCACTAACATGTTGGTATTAACATGGGAACGATAGTGTCAGAGAAGCCTCAACCACAGGCATCCCACTGATAGAAATTTGCAAAAAATTGCAATTGTGTAGTAATTTCAATGATGCACTCACTTATCTTCATTTTCTTAGTTCATGTGAATCTGTTGTTTCATATTTATTGTAAGTGGTCCGCAAATTGTGACGTTTTTGTGAAATGGCCCAAAGGTAGTGGGACCACGCTGGTTTGGAGCATTCCTCTCTTAGCAATCTTTTATGTTTCTGGGTTATAAAGATTTTTTGAAACCACATTTAAGGGAAGTTTAGAGTTGCAAACGTTCGTCTTTTACTCACAACATTGTTCTCCCAACAAATGATGATGCATGAATTGGAGAAAGCCATCGCAATGGAGAAGACTGTGCGTACAATGTAATTGAACCGTTCTACTCCTTATTGACTGCAAAATATGTCATGAACATTTCCGGTGACGAATGCTTGTCCTGTTATGACCAATGCTATTTTTATAATGTAGTCACCACCTGTTTGCTTTGAGCTAAATGGAGGAAATCCAAGACTGACGTGCTGATGAAAACAACCTATGGCAATTTTTGTGTACTTCTGTATTGTAAAACAAGCAGGCCATTAAAACCAAAACTTAATATAAAACGTTACCAGCAGTTAGGAATACAACTGAATTGTTTTTTGGCAAAATAACGAAACACTGGATATGAAAACCATTAGAAAAAACACGTCTATTTCAGTTAGTCTGCTGTCTGTTTGAGTCAGTAAATAATAGCAAATACTTTTGCTTGATTTCGCTTGAACAGCGCGAAGTTGTTTCATTTTCACGCAATTTTTTCCGTATAAACATTTGAACTTGGTCATCATATAGGTTTTGAGCAAAATTCTTGCTTTAAGTCAGAAATCGAACAGGTGAGACACAGAGTCTTGGGCTCGAAAAACTTAGAGCAGCACACAAAATTCGCTAAACAGCTTTTATCTAAAAACAAGCAAAATGAAAACCATATCTGCACTTTTCAAAGTTTTATAAAAAACTTCGGGCCACACGTCAAAGTCTGCCATTTTATGTTTTAAATCACACGCACGAAAATGTCGTCTCAGCTGGGATGGTTTAAAAGCAAGGGTGAGGAACCTGCGACTCGCGTGACCATTTGATGTGGCCCGCGTAAGAATTTTCCAAATTACAACATCGCGTCAATGCGAAACTCAATAATAAGTAGATATTTAGAGAATAAGTCAGGAGAGAGGACTTATTATTTTGTTTTGGGTATCAAAGTAAACGATATTATGTGCACTGTCAGGCCCGTAACCAGGGCGCGCAGTGGGGGCGAAACCCCACCTGCAAAATTTTTCGCCCTCCCTGGAAAAATGTGTTGGAAATAGTTTAAAACTACAGTATTGGACATAGCTTAAAAACTTAGGGCCCCTCTCAGAAAACTCTTCGTCCCCCCTGGTGTCCCAAGCTGGTTACGGGCCTGTGCACTGTGTAGTTTGTGGTTTCTTGATAAGATAAAAATAAAAATTTTGTGCTGCGTGTCCATGATATTCCATAATTCACGCGGCCCTTTGCAGTCAAAAGGTTCCCCACACCTCATTTAAAGTGTATCTTAGGTTAGGTAAAATATTTCGAAAGCAGTTTCAGGATTTTGATATTTCGAAAATGCATATATTTTGGTTTTTTGAACAACGTTGTGGGTTTGAGTGAATGGTAGGAAAGGAGTTTTTTGCAAAGTTACGTACTTTCATTGGCTCTTAATTCGCTGCCATCCATGTAAATAGTTCTCTATAAATGTTCCAGCTTCAAGAAAAGAGCAGTTGAAACGTTCAATACCGTTTCTCTGAAATGATATTGCGCAATCCATCTTGGCATGGTTGTAGTTTACCTGCAGAGCAAAGAAATTTTGATCACCATGTTGCTACTTGAGTAAGTTCGAAAGCCTTTCATATCCAAACGAGTGCATCTAGAATTGTTGAAAAAAGCTTAAAGTTTCTGTTTTCACAATGCAAATAGTTTAGAAGTCGCTTTGCGCATATTTTACCAAAATATCAACTGATCCTGTTTTCTGCAGCGGCACTTATGAAAAACCTACATAAACTCTATCGCCTATTAATAAAAAAGCGCTTTTCAAGGTTACCAATTCTAAAACTATGCAGAGTGGAAGGCAGGAAATAGAACACTGGCTATGGATGTGTGAGCGGAAATGACTCGCGATTAAAAACGTTATAAAATAATAGACAAATTCAAAAACTGTTTATGGCCAACCAGGGGTAAGGTGAAAATATTCTTAAAGTTACTTTTAAAAAACATTCTTTAAATGTACATTAAAAATCCTTTAAAGACAAAGTGAAAGACAAAGTGAAAGTTAGTGTCGTAACAGATGTCTTTATTTGGAAGCTGCACCTATTATATCATTTAGTAACCGTGAAAATACGAAGAACAAACAGCTAATCAATCACATTTGTAAAATTGTTTGTACGAGTCCAAAATTCAATTTGTCTGTTCATTTTTTCACGTGAAACATGCGAAAGCATTAAGTGGGAAGTTGCAGATATTCTTGCAAGGAAGTGGAACACTGCGTTTTCAGCTAGAGCTTAAATGTCAACTAGTGTCAAAAAATGTGTTCACCACCACTGGGAAATTTCAAGCAAATGTCAGATTTAAGCAAACCCAAATCCAGCAGGCTGGGAACACAGAAGGTAACAGTTTAGCGTGATGTGTTATAATAGTTTTTGCATTACGTAAAGTAACGGATTTAGCTTTGTTAAACAGGTGCAGTGAACCGAAATCAATAGGCTAGGCTAGAATGCCAGATACGGAAGCGGAAATCAACTTCATTTAATTGAGGAAGTAATTGCAAACGAACTAATTTTATAGAAAGAAACATGACCACCTAACCACAAGTGACAATACACAAAAATTTGAAGTCGGTTCAAGATAAAAATATTTGTAGTTGAAGTTTTTCCTGAAATAGCTGGATAATTTGAATGTAGCCAGGTTATAAGGTTTTGGCACCTCATTCTGAGAGCATTCCTTATACTTGTGAAACAATTTGCTGCATGTGCATTAGCTTGTTTTGTATTTACCTTCTGCATTTCACTGGATCCTTACAGAATTTGCGTAATTTTCTAGTTCTACGCATTAGCGATTCCTTCGATGAAGTACAAATATTTTCATATAATTGCTTTTTGTATCTTCTTTCGTATAAAACTTCGTCAAATTTTTCTTTTGTTTTCGATAATTTGTTAACAGTTGGTGGATTACTTTTCACTAAAGTGGTTTGCATTAAAAACGCTATTGAAATGGTCTAAGTAATTCTCAACAACACAAAACAGAATTTAGTTCTCTCTAAAATACACAGAATAAAGAAATAGTACAGACAACAAAATTTTAGTTATTAAGTACCTCATCAAATTTTTGAGCAATACTACTGCTGTATAAAAAATAAAATTCTTACCGGGCACAAAAATAACAAGTAGATATATTTTGAGTTTCTTGTCGCTGTCGCAAAAAATAAGTAAATATCGAATGCTTGAAAAAAACGCAAAAAAGGCTTAGAATTTCACCTGGTAAGCACCATGTTCATCAGCAAAAGCTAACTGAGTATTGCAGCGAGAAGCAACAAACTGTTGCTGTCTAATACAAGACGGGATAGAAGTTTGTTGAAGTGTTCTTTCCGCACTTTGTACTGTGAACAGCAAATATCTTCAAAAGGCTTGTGTTCCGGGCTGTGCAGACGCTTACAGACAAAAACATTTATGAGTTACCTGTACTTTTCAAATTCCAGCAATGCTTTTTTTCTTTGTGGCCTTGCTGCAACCTCTGCAGCAGTACAGTAAACAGCTAAATCAAGTAAAAGTTTCTTATAGAAGAGGTAATCAATCACTGGAACGCTGAGGCTTAGTTTTTGTAGAATGGGCAAAGACGCCGAAATGCGACAAGAAAGTGTTATACAATTTGTGTTTTTGCTTGCACACGAGGTGCATTAGACGAGAAAACTCATTGGCCACACTGAGGTCGTCTATAAATGGCTCCCTGTGTGGAGGAAAAAGAAAGGTAATTGTGTGGCGCCATTTTGTTTTTCAATTGAAAAATGCAAAATTCATCACGATTGTTTGAGTATGGCTAGGGTGTAGTTATTATTATTAAGCAGAATGAAAAGGCAAAACTTTTGTGCAGTTTTGTCGAATCTAGGTAATACTAGGTCAGTCTTAAAGCAAATGCTGATGAGAACACATACGGGTGAACCATTCAAGAAATACTACCGGTATTTTCTTTATGCCTTTAATCTGCCAACACTGGCTTTCCCAGTAAAATGCATTCGGCCACAATTTCACTGAATATTTTTCGCTGCACAAATTTTTTTTTACTGTACAATAGTAGCAGTCGCTACAGTGATCTTTCGTTTCACGCAAAGTTTAGGTATTCTCTGGTGTTGTTTGTCTACTGGATCACTTTGAAGTAGGCAAAATAAACACACTGTGCAAAATTGTTGATTTCCTTCCTGTAATGCTTTGGTGTGTTCACCACAAATTAAGCAGAAAACCTTTGGTTCTTTTAAACAACGTCTTCTCGGTGATGCATCCATATACTGTGCAAGATTCTCAGAAAAAAACTACAGTAACAAAACCTACAGAATCCTAGATAAAATTGAATTTCATAAGTGTAATGCAACCCTTAACTTTACTGCCAATCTGCTTGAATTCAATTCTGACTCCATTGAACTCACATCAGACACCGCCACACTCTCAACCGGCCAACAAGCCTCAAAATCGAAGCAGGCAAACAACTTAAAATTTTTATTCACGCTTAAAAAATGGCACATGTGGACAATGGCGCATGTGGCGAGGTTGTCATGAGTAAAAAAGGCCATATCAACAGTAAAAAACAGGAAGCACCAAAAGAGCCAAATACAAAGATAAATACGCAACAACAGTTTGAAACACCGATACAGTTTGCACAGCACTTTTAAAAGTCAATATGTACATATACAGAAAAAAGCTCACGAATTAATATATGATTCGAAAAATTTTGGTCTTGCTAAGGAGTAACCTGAAACAGCAAAAGCATGAAGCTGCAAAACTACAATTTATAAAATTCTAGTGCAGAGCTTTCAGTAAAAATTTATCATTCTGTGTACAGAAACGGTGTCCAGATATCTGCCAGTGTCCAGAAATCTGACAAAATCATCTTTGAATCTGACATACCGACATAAAAATTGGAAATGGTCAAAAAAGGTCAAAAATGCCAAGATTCATTTGGTCTTTTTTCAAAGTGAAAAAAACAAAGGAATTAAACATAGCCAAAATTTTAAATTTGGTTTCAAAACCCCAAACGGCAACACTGCACGTGGAAGTAATCAATTATAAGGTAGGTACGTAAATGCTATTTATGATGTCACAAACAATCAATTGAAGTTTAGCATATCCCGCAAACAGCACATGACTTGACATTTGTGATTATCACAAGGAAATCATAAAGCAGGGCTGTAATACAGTCATGTAAGAACCATTATAAAAAAAAATTAAAAGTTGACCTGATAGAGAAAAAGTATTATTTTTGGAATCAGCACGCCAAATTTAGTATAAATCACCTCTAAAATCTAGTCTCTAGAGCACCAAATATTGCGTTGACCAGTGTTATCAGTCGATTTAAATAGTGTGGCAGTGAAACGCGCATTTTTACCGAATGATCGTAAAACCATTTCCACACATTCTATTATCGAACGACCATGTTAACGATTGTACGTTGATAAGCTCACTATATTAAAGCCTGTAGGGTTTTTGCTGTTTTCCTTTGAAGAGCGACACGGGAATTCATCGGAGCTATACGTAATACTGTCTATTGAAAGAAATCCTTTCTCAGCACAGAATCAGACACTAAGATCTTACAGAGTATATATTTCGCCTA